>Ga0307488_10004047_pt1 | contig 12227 bp, 18 predicted proteins | sample SB02metaG_FD_202248 | JGI IMG/M metagenome (GOLD analysis project Ga0307488, IMG submission 202248) | Sea-ice brine microbial communities from Beaufort Sea near Barrow, Alaska, United States - SB 0.2 | ecosystem: Environmental > Aquatic > Marine > Coastal | place: USA: Alaska | collected...
ATAGCAGTTCAGCGTGGGTTGGACCAAGTGGTACGATATCAAAATAAAAACTATAACATGGAAGCATTCAAAGGACTGCATCCAAGTTTACCAATCTATAGTGTTAAGATAAAAGCAGATAATGATAACGTGGTTAATACTGCGGAGTGTGGATTTGGAAATCAATTTCCTTTGCACCCCAACAAAGGCGATATGTATATCAGAACAGACCATTTGCCTAATCGATTATACAAATGGAATAATAAGAAGTGGATAGAGCTTGACAAGAGCACTACAGATAGTTATACTTACAACGAAGCATACATTCAACATCTTATAAACAAATTGCAGTCAGGAGAATATACCGCTGATGATTTGAGCGATGTTGAATTAGATCAAATACAACAGATAGTGGGGAAAGATGGATTACAGTAATTTTATAACACCACCGGATTTTGTAGAAGACGACTTTCATACTGTAACAGTAGTTGATGCGTCTCCTAAGGATGTTGAGCTATTAGGCCAAATAGCCAAAGGTACAAACAATGCATACAATGTATATTTGTACCATCAGGGCATGGATGATACTGCGTGGTTGGACAAAGCAATTGAAAAAAGTGACGCAGTAATCGTTAACACTTCTGATCCTTACAACAACGAGGATCTTTGCAAAAACAGCAACGTTTACTACTATGGATCAAAAACTTATATCACTGATGCAATCAAAGTCGAAACACCATTTGACTATTTTGCACACCTCGAAAAACAACCAACTAAATAGAAAACTATGGCAACTAACTTTGAAAAGAAACCTGGACAACCGTTTGGCAACAAGGTAATAGTCCAATACGATAATGTAGAAAAAGCTATGCGCAAACTTAAGAAAAAAGTTAACGAAAGCGGAATACTACAAACTTTACGTCAAAAAGAATTTTTTGAAAAACCCACCACAAAACGCAAGCGCAAGCATGCCGCCGCAGTTCGTCGATGGAAAAAACAACTAGAAGACGAGCGTTTGCCTAAAAAAATGTTCTAATGCATATTCAGTGGCGTTTGCCACGTGCTAGTGGAATACATGCAGTAGGATGGGCAAGAACTGAAATAGAGTACGATGTGTCAGTTTGGGCTCAACAACACAACATAGCAATTGAATATATCGGTATTAAGAACTGGTATGTGCATCTTTGCCTTTCCACTGAACAAGACTACGTGGACTTCCTGGTTTCTTTTAACCCAGAACATACTCGCAGTGAATCATTTGAGTTCATAAAAGATTGACTTAATATGTTTCATACTGTATAAATATACTTGTAGTGCCGGTTATCGGGCTACAGCATCACAAGTCATAACTTGCTTAATGAAAGGAGAATATTATGACATCATACAAACTTAGTACGACCAACCTCCCCGGATTTACTGCTTCACTCAATCGTCATGCCATTGGCTTTGACAACTTGTTTAATGAATTATCCAGAACACACTTGGGCAATTCAAAAGCAGATAATTATCCTCCATACAACATCATCAAAGTCGATGAGCACAACTGGGCAATCCAGGTAGCAGTTGCAGGCTTTGGCGAAAATGAGTTGAACATTGAATTTGAAACCAATGTATTGACCATTACTGGGGAGAAACAGGAAGCAGAAGAACACGAATACTTACACAAAGGTATTAGTGCTCGTACATTTACCCGTACGTTTACTCTTAATGAAAATGTTAAGATCAAAGGTGCAACTGTGGTAAATGGAATCCTGGCAGTCAGCTTAGAGCATATTGTTCCGGAAGAACAAAAGCCTAAAAAGATTGCAATTACTTTTACTAAGTAATATAATATAGTCTAAACGCCGGGGGGAGGCAACTCCCCCCACTTACTAACTAACCGATGGTAAGATATAAGTATGAAAACAGAAGTTGAATTAGAAACAATCTCAGAAGTCTCAACAGACACAGATATTAAACTTTCTGCTCCGGGGTTATACAATGTGGTTTACATCAACGATAATGTTACGACCATGGAGTTTGTAGTTGAAAGTCTTAAAGTAATCTTCCATCATAGCGAAGAAACAGCACAAGACCTTACTGTAAAAATTCACGACGAAGGTAGTTCAGTAGTTAAAACATTGCCTTATGAAATAGCAGAACAAAAAGGTGTAGAAGTAACTGTGCTTGCTCGTAATAATGGATTCCCCCTCAACGTTAAACTAGAACCAGAATAATCTATATGGATATAATGCTAGATATTGAGACACTAAGCACTCGGCCTGAATCTGTGGTGTTGACTCTAGGGGCAGTAAAGTTCAGTCCTTGGGCAAGTGATGTAAACACAGATGACGGATTGTATGTTCGTATAAATGTTGACGAGCAACTAGAGTCAGGCAGACATGTACAACAAGATACAATAGACTGGTGGGGTAAACAAGCAGAAGATGTGAGAGAGGAAGCACTAGGTGATCACAACAGGACTGATGTAGAAGAGTTCTTGAATCAATTAAACAAGTTTGTTGTTGGTGCAGATAACATCTGGTGCCAAGGTCCTGCATTTGACATTGTTATACTAGAAAATCTATACAGGCAAGTTGGGCGGCCAACACCATGGCAGTTTTGGCAAGTACGTGATAGCCGAACACTATTTGGGGTACACGGCGACCCAAGAGACAAAGGAGCAAAAGGTGCGCATAATGCGCTTATTGATTGCTACTATCAAGCACAGGCAGTACAGCAAGTATATAAACAACAGGGTATAAAAAAACGATGAACATAATATGGGAAACACCCACAGACGAAATGCACGAACGATATCTAATACTGGAGTTAGAGCCGCATAACATCGAAGGCGAAATGAAAGATACCTGGTGTGTGATTGAAGCAGATAAGATATCAATGGGAGAACTAACCATGATAGAGCATTGGAAGAAACTGCACAACGACTTTGTACAAGCAAACAGAAACAAGGATGCTAAACTTTGTACTGACTTGAAAGAACATCTAATAGGCAAGTTTGCTGGAGAAATGGATACCTTTTACGAAGAAGTTTGTAAACGATTTCACCATCAGCAATACTAAAATCGTATTCCAAGGCCAATATTAAAGTTATTAATTGAGGCCGCCCCATTAACTACTAGCCTAGTCATCAAGTAGTATGGTCTGTTTTCGCCCTGAAAATAGTCTGTTAGATAGTAGTGCGTAACATAGTTCACTAGAAAAAACAAATCCACTGTATCCTTGTCTGGATGATCCCCTAGCAGTGGATTACGTTCCCTGTATCCTTCATCATATCTACTGGCCAAATCTCTTGTGGTCAAGTGATCCAACGCTATTGCAGTTGTTGACATCCAGAATAATTCTTTGTCATACTTGTTCCAGTCTGCGTAATCTGCATGTGCTGTGAATGGCAGTAGTAATAATAGTAGCAGTTTTCTCATGCAATTATTTATAGCCCAATTGATAATTAAAATAATTTTGGTTAAATACATTAAAGAAGGAGCTAATCAAGATGACAGAAGTACTTCAACTAATTACCGAAGTTGGGTTTCCTATCGCCGCGGCACTGGCCGGCGGGTACTTTGTATTCCTTACTATGCGCTTTATCCTTGACGGTGTAATGGGCAGTGTGAAAGGACTTACAGGAATAATCCATGCATTAGACAATCGTGTTAAGACTATGAACCACGACGTGATTCGTATTGACACACTGATGAGTAATGCATTTGGGGTAACTCCCGACTTGAATCGTATTGCAAGAGCAGATGGCAAGAATGATGCAAGGAGAGACTAATGGGACTAGCAGAACTTACATTGATAGCGTCAATGTCAATCAACCACGGCATAGACTTTAAACAAATTGAAGACGCATATTGGCATTGTGACACTGCTTACATGTCCAACAAGATGACCGGTGCTGTGTTTGCACCTTGTTTAAAAATTACCGACATGTTCCAAAGTACATTCTATAACAAAGAAGAGTTTACCAAGTACCACGAACACAATAGTAAAGCGCAATGGGCCAAGAGAGGTTACACAGAATAATGGAAGAATTCAACATAGCGGCTGCAATCAATCAATATGGCTTTCCAATTATAGCCGCATGCGGTCTTGGATACTTTGTGTATTACATATGGACCTGGGCAACACAAGAAATTGATCCTGTACTAAGCGAAGCACAATCTACTTTGATTGCACTTATTGATAGGATACGCATGTTGGACAATGATTTAATTAGACTAAATCAAAAACTAAACATGATCCTTGAAATGGACGCAAAGGCAAGAGAAAATTTACAAAAAGCACAAGAGCTAGAATTAAAACAGGTCAAAGAAGGAGCTAAAATAAAAAATGAACCATCAAAGTGATTACCAAAAGGCAGCGTGGCAAAAATTTAAGAAGTCTAATCCAGTAGCCTACACTATTTCCACAGTGTTGAGTTTTGGTTTCTGGAGTTTTATTATGGGATTTATGGTAGGCATGTTTTTCATCAGTGCCGCTACTGCCGGCGAACTAACTTACAAGTTTAATAATCCTAGTTTCAATGGTATAGGTTATAGCAGTCATGTGCTGACCATTGAGAACTTAACACATACCAGAAAAGCAGATATCAAGTCCAAACAGGAATCAGCATTGAGAGAAATAGAGCGTGAAAAAGAAAACTCCAATGTAAACAAGTTCCTGGCCAACTTGGAGAGTAGAATCTATGCTGAACTCAGTAAACAGATATCAGACAAGTTGTTTGGTGAGAATCCACAAACCAGTGGAGAAATTGATCTATTAGGCAACACAGTAAGTTATGAAATGACTGACGATAAAGTTACACTAAATGTAACACAAACAGATGGTACGTTTACCAAGGTGGAGATTCCTGTTGCTAGTTTTGCGTTTTAGAGGAGATGCATGTTAGGAAAAATATGTGTAGCATTATTGATTTTTGTGTTGGTTGGATGCGCTTCGACGAATCCTAAATTAGGTAAGCCAGCACAACCTGTTACTACACCAATTAAAGCCATGCTAACAGACTTCCCAGGAGTTGAGGGAGGACGTCCCATAACGGTTGCGATATACAGTTTCCAAGATAAAACTGGACAACGTAAACCAGCAGACAACATTGCCAACATCAGCACAGCAGTAACACAAGGTGCGGAAGTATACCTAATAGATGCACTAATGGCACTGGCAGATGGTAAGTTTTTTGATGTTGTGGAGCGCAATGGCTTGGACAATCTAATCAAAGAAAGACAGATTATACGTAATGCACGAAGTGAGTTTGATGAGAAAAAGAAACTAGGTGCGATGAAGTTTGCTGGTATTATAATCGAAGGCGGTATTATTGGTTATGATACAAACAAATTTACAGGTGGTGTAGGTGCTAGAATTATGGGCATTGGCGCACAGCAAGAATGGCGTGTAGATGTAGTAACAGTAGGGCTGAGGATGGTAAGTGTACTGACCGGAGAAGTTTTGCTGAATGTGAGCACTGAAAAGACTATTTTAAGCACTAATCTAGGCATAAACGTGTTTAAATTCTACGATCAAGGCACGGAAGTTTTAGAGATAGAATCAGGTACTAGCACCAACGAACCAGTGAATTATGCAGTAAAACAAGCAGTTGAACAAGCAGTAATTGAATTAGCAAAGGAAGGTAAGCGCAAAGGGTTATGGAATTATGCACTTTAATTCCCTAATTTAGATATAGTATACTATATGTTTTGGCACTACCAACTTTAAATACTAATGTGCAATTAATACGAAGATATTAGCACAATAATGGGAACCACCCAAAAGGAGCAAAACATGGCAAGAATAGCAATAGCATTCATGTCTTTATTATTAGCCAGTTCTACATGGGCAGACAACGTAATCTATATTGATCAGGTTGGAAGCTCAGCCACTATCACTATAGATCAAGACGGCTCTGGCAACAGAGTTGGATCCAGTGGTGACGACAGTAAAAGTGACGGTGCAAGCACCACACTAGACATTGATCAGGTTGGATCAAGTAACCAATTAGATTACGACGTGTACGGTGACAACGCCGATGTAACAGCAACTACCAATGGTAATAGTTCAGATATTGACGTCCAAGTAGGTACAACAGGAGGTACCAACGGTGGCAGTGATGATGTTACAATCAGCATTACTAATCCAGGTAACTCTAACACAATTAGCACAAATGTTGGTACAACAGCCAGCGGTGTTGATGATGTCAATATTGATATTGATCTAACCAGCGGAAGTGGTAGTAATACCGTTACAGTTACAGAGAACTCAACCGCTACCAGTATATCAGACAAAACCACAGACATCGACATTGACGGAAGTACCAACACCGTTACAGCAACTAAGAGTGGTGCCGCACAGCACGATACATTAATCAACCATACAGGTAGCAGTTCAACACTAAGCGTTACTCAATCAGGGGCCGAGGCAAGTACAGTAGATGTTAACACAAATGGTTCAAGTTCTAGCGTTACTATTAACGTTTCAGATTAGTATATGTTTTGCAGGAATCGGCACAGTTGAAAAACAAACCGGTCCTGCACAACTTACCCGCTCTGACGATAAAATCACTGTAGAAAAAGATCTCCCTGTTGAATTACTCGACACTATCAACACGGCCGACGGTATTATCGGCATTGGGTTTAATGATGATACCAAAGTGCAAATTGAAAAACACAGCAAGTTGATCATTGATGATTTCATATACGATGCCGCTGACCCAAAGAAGAGCAAACTAAAAATGAAAGTAGGACTGGGCACAGTCAAATACGCATCAGGTAAGATTGCTAAAAATGCTAGACAAAACGTAGACATACAAACACCAACCGCACGTATTGGTGTGCGTGGTACAGCATTCAGCATGACTGTAGATGAAATAGGCAGGAGTCTTGTTATACTGTTGCCCAACGCTGACGGAACTGTAGGAGAGATTTCGGTAGAAAGTGACATGGGACAAGTGTTGCTTACACAAGCATATCAGGCCACAATGGTAGGAACACGAGAAAATCCACCAACCCCACCTGTGTTGCTAGATCTAACTGCAAACGAAATCAATAATCTGTTGATTGTGCAAAAGCCAAGAGAAAAAGATGAAGAAGGATCAAGTCAGACTGAAAAAAACATACTGGACTTTAATGAACTTGATATTAACCTACTAGACAAAAACGAGCTAGACGAAGACGAGCTGGTGTTTACACGACTGGATTTTAATTTACTTGATGTTGAACTATTGGCCAATATCTTGGATCTAATGAATGCAAAATTGTTGTACGAAACTGAAACATTTCCAACTAATCCTATCCGTCCAGGATCGTACGAAGAAGGAAAGACACAAATTGTGTTAGACGGAGAATGGATTATATATAGAGAAGTAGACGGTAGGGTGTTTAGTATCACACTCGATCAAAACAGTAACACACAAATGAACCTAAATCAAGCAGGTAGCCCAATAACATTACATACAACGGAGAACGCTAGTGACACGGTTATTAATATTAATCAAAATTAGTTTACTTTTACTACTAACTGCGTGTGTACCACATCATGTGTACAATCAAGCACACACAAAATACGATGGCGACATGAGGATTGTGATCATGGACCCAGAAACTATACAAATCACATGGGAACAGTACACAGGGAGAACCACAAAGGTCAAAGGTTGGGCTCGTTGGGCTGTTAACAATGATACTGGTGAGAAGTGGTGTCAAATATTTGTGCCCTATGTGCAACCAGATTTAGATATGAGCGTGTGGCATCACGAAATGCGCCATTGTACAGAAGGACATTTCCACAAAGGCCCGTACGGGTATGAATAAACTGCTACTATTATTGTCGTTGGTTGTTGGCACAGCAGGTGCTGATAATTTAATATCTATAGAACAGATTGGTACTGGCAACTCCAACACTGTGTCTGTAACAGTGGATGGTAGCGACAATGAAGTTGACTACAGTTTTGGTGGTGCTAGTAACTCAGTTAGTATAGATCAAAAGGGCGATGATGCTTATATTGGCTATACTACTGCATGGGGTAGTGGGGCAGCCTGGGGCGGCGACTTAGACGGTGATTCTAATAATCTTAATATAAAACAATTCTGTAATCAATCTCCTTGTGGAGGAGACAGATTTGAGTTTCATATACAAGGCGACAGCAATGACATTGATTTTTACCAAGGTTACAGAGCTTTTAGTGACGGCACGTTAGATACAACTGACGACTATGAATATGGCGGACACTATGTAAGGTTAGATATACATGGTTCAAGTAATAAATTTCTAGGAAGTCAACGTTCAAACAATCCAGGTCACGAACATTCAAATACAACAAACGTTTATGGCAGTAACAATGATGTCTTTGCTGTACAGATCGGCAATCAGGATAAAACACTGGACTTAACTCTTAACAACAGTTACAACGATGTTGATTTAACACAAAAAGGAAGTGCCGCCCATAGTGCTACGATTAGTTTAAGTGGTAGTTATGGTACAGATTTAGATTTACTACAACAAGGTGGTACAGCACAAACATATAGTTTAACGCAAAGTTGTGTAACTGTTGGTGGCTGTTCCGTCGCAGTAACACAAGGTCAATAAATACCTAGTCAAGGAAAAAACATGAAAAAATGGTTAGTGGCGTTGATCGCCCTAGTTGCGGTATTGAGTATTAGGTGGACGGATCCGTGGATAGTAGAAGTTATCCGCCTCAAAGCACTGGACACACATCAACGTAGTGTCCCACAAGAAACAATTCAGTTAGACAGCGACATTCCTATTGCTGTGGTTAGAATAGACAACGATGATATTGACCGCAACGGACAGTGGCCTTGGCCTCGTGACATACTAGCCAATGAAATTATACGACTATACGAGAACGGTGCGGGACTTGTGGTATTGCCCATGCTGTTTGCTGAGGAAGATCGATTCGGTGGTGATCCAGCATTTATAGACCTACTGCAAAACGCACCTGTTATTGTTGGACAAGTACCTGCGCTAAGAGGCAAGGGAGTACCAGTGCCACGTGGTATTGCTATCAAGGACAACAGCACCACAGGCAAAGCATGGGAAGATTGGTTATTCCGTTATGGACAAGCAATAGGCCCCACAAAAGAAATTGGCGAGCATGCTTGGGGTGTGGGCATGATGTTGAGCAGTACTGAAGCAGATGGTGTTGTACGTAAACTGCCACTGGTGGTGCGTGTGCCCAGCAAAGAGCCAACAGACAGCGCACAAATATTTCCCAGCATACCTACAGAGATTGTACGTGTACTAGCAGGTGATATCAGTTATCAAATGAAACTGGGTGACGCAGGTGTAGAAGCAGTGCGTATTCCACAGTTCAGCACAATCAAAACAGATGCAAATGGTAGCATATATGTAGACTACAAATACAAAGTACAGGAGTTTGCATTTGACAACTTGCCCAACTTTAACGGCGGTATTGTTATACTGAGTTTAACAGCGTCAGGACTGGACAACACCATTGCAACTCCAGTTGGCAGAAGTTATGATCACGATTTAATCGCCGCAAGTGTTTACACAATAGTCAATGGTATCAACATAAGCCGCCCATGGTGGTCAGACATAGGTGAACTAGCAACAGCACTAGCAATAAGTTTAACAGTAATGATACTGGTACTTAAACTAAACTGGTACTTTGGTGTTGGTGGCATTGTGGTGTCACTGGGTGGTATATTTTACGGTACCAGGACAGCATACTTGGACGATGGCTATTTGTTGGACTGGAGTTTCCCAATATTTGCAGTGTTCCTCACATGGAGTATAGCGGCATTCCTGCGCTTCATGGATGAGTTTAGGCAAAAGCAAGAAATCAAAAAACAGTTCGCAGGATACTGTTCACCCACAGTGGTGCGCATGTTGCAGGAGAATCCTACACTGATCAAGGATGGTATGAAACGTGAGATTAGTATTTGTTTCTCAGACCTACGTGGCTTTACTCCACTTGGTGAAAGTTTTGGCGATGATGTTAGAGGACTTACCAACTTGATGAACGGCTATATGGATGCTATTACACAACCAGTATTGGATCGTGATGGTATGATCATAAAGTACATTGGTGATGCGTCGATGCACGTACACAATGCGCCCAATGATGACGAACAGCACCACCACTCGGCAGTTAAGACAGGATTGGACATGTTGTTAGCAGTGGAAAAGTTTAATGATAAAATTGTAGCAGAAGGACGTCCACCAATTGGCATGGGTGCTGGTATTAACAGTGGACTGGGCTACTTGGGTGAAATGGGTAGCACTTCAAGGCACAGTTATGATGTGCTAGGAGACGCAGTCAGCACTGCGGCACGTATTGAAAGCAAGTGTAAAGAATATGGATGTTTGTTACTAGTAGGCGAAGCCACATACGATGTAACCAAAGATGACTTCTTTTACTTGAAGGTAGACGAACTTGCTGTTAAAGGTAAAACAGTTGGTATACGTATCTACACTGTGTTGCCAGAACCAAGATCTGTTATAGAATACCATCAAGCACAAACATTGCACAACAAAATGCACGCCGACTACCGTAATCAAAAGTTTGAACAAGCAATTGCTAAATGTAAGAAACTAAAAGGCAAGTTTGACGGACAGATAGATGGGTACTATGACATGTGGATTGAGCGTTGTGAGTATATGCAGACACAAGATCTACCTGAGTCGTGGGACGGAATTTTCGTGGCGACGACAAAGTAATAAATAGTATTAGTAGACCGCATGACTTATAAAAATCAATAATAATAAGAGTCAAGTGGCAGTACGTTCTAGAACAGTTCCTCAATTAAAGTAAAGGTCTATACTTTAAGGAGCTAATACAATGAGAAACAAGATTCTGGCTATAGCTGTGGCTACAGCACTAACCAGCGGGCCTGTGTTAGCAGATACATCATCAATGAATGGCAGTGTTACTGGCATGGGGATTCTCGAAAATGACTATGTGAAAGCAGGTGTAAACAAAACATCAGGCACGTTTGGATCAGGAGGCAACACAAGTCCAGGACTACAATATGATAGTTCAGGCTCAGGAACATTTAACAGCAGTTACGACTACCTAACACCCGGATCACCATTTGATGGTTGGTCTATTAAGATTGATGGCACAAATTCAACAAACAATAATGCTGGTAGTACATCATGGGCAGACGCAGACGGTTTAACAGACGGTACTGACAGTTTTACTTGGCAAGGTACTAATGCATCACACAGTGGGTGGCAAGTAGAGCACGTTTACAGTTTGGGTGCAACAAGCGAATACATTGACATTACAACAAACATCACAGCAGGTTCAACTGCAAGTGCAGTTTACTTTGGTCGTTTCATTGACCCAGATGCCAGAGCGGCAGCAGGTGATAGTTCAGCAACAGACAACGTACTAGGTTACTCAGGTATACCAGATACAAATGTAGCATTTTCAGAAGCAACAGTATCACGTTATGCATTGGGATTGTATTCTGCCAACACCAATACTGACGCTGGTATCAGCAGTAGCTGGACAACAGAAGCTGATGGTTACACTGATTCACCTTATACAGCCAGTGGCGCTTCAGTCAAGTACGGCACAGGTGACCACACAATTGGTTTAACTTGGTCATGGACAGGTGTTAGTGCTGGTGATATACTAACAGCAGACTATGCTTACATATTTGGCCCAAGTGCATTTGATGCGGCAGAAGAAGCAATTGATGGTGGTGCTGGTGGTGGAACAGCAGGTGTAACACCTAGTGGCTTTGGTGCTGTTACTGACGAAGGTTCAGCAACAGATGCGGCAGGCGCAGGTCCTACAGTAGTTGGCTCAGCAACTTCCAGCATCACAAGTCACACTGCAACAGAAACAGCAGGCGTACAAACCATTGCTCGTGAAAAAGCCACAAGCACATGGGATGTTTACAGTGATGCATCTACAGGCACACCAGTAGTAACTACAGAAAACTTATCCAGTTTTGCTGGCAGAGTTGACCATGTAGAAACTGCTAATCACATGATGGCAGTTACGCACAAGGACATTGAGTGGAACGGTGTTAGAATGATTAAGAATAACCAACAAGGTGTAAATGGTTATGCCAGTGATGTATCAGGACTAACAGCGGCTGGTATCAAACGCACCGAAAGCGGTTGGGGTCTGGGCATTGGTGCTGGTAAGTTAACAGCAGACATAGACGGCAACGGTATTACCAATGTTGACAGCACAGTGTTTCACTTGAGAGCAGTGCGTGAACTCTACTACGGTGATATTGCAGTTAGTGTTACTCGTG
>Ga0307488_10004048_pt1 | contig 12227 bp, 10 predicted proteins | sample SB02metaG_FD_202248 | JGI IMG/M metagenome (GOLD analysis project Ga0307488, IMG submission 202248) | Sea-ice brine microbial communities from Beaufort Sea near Barrow, Alaska, United States - SB 0.2 | ecosystem: Environmental > Aquatic > Marine > Coastal | place: USA: Alaska | collected...
GGAAGTAATTAAATATTTCTTGTGATGATTGATCCCTTGCTGTTCTCATTTTCTCGTTGCAATCTAAATTTAAGGTTTTCCCATCAAGGTTTAAAATAAAAACCCTTGGAATACCACTTTCTATTGAAGGGTCAAACCACTGCAATAAATTAATATTTAGCTCATATTGCCCTACATCTATATTTAAAATCTGGCATCTATCATCAAGAAATTTTTTGATCGTAGAAAGTTGAAGAGTTCTATCTAAGAGCCGCGCATCTGGACACCAATTAGCACCAAAAATAATAATCGGCTGTTTGTGCTGCATCGAGGCTGCATGAATAAACCCTTGTAAGTTCTCTAAGCTCAAAATCTTACCTTCAAATGGCTCCGGATTTGAGTTGTTAAGGGCGTCATTGGAGTTCAAATAAATCTTCATTTTGATGAGTTAATTAATAATTCAATCTATTAAGCTAAAAGTGTATCCTAAGATAAGGAATGAGTAGACTAATAAAATTCTCTTTAGCTCTAATAGCTGGATATTTAGCCATGCAGACTGCAATTGCTATATTTTTTTATGAGACTATTAGCCTCCCGTTGCAATCGGTAGAATTTTCCCAAGAACAAATAACAGAGTATCGGGCTAGAGTTATAATACCGGCTTTCTTTCTTACTTTAATATATTTTATTTACAGATACTTTGTAGGAAAGAATCCTACCTCTGCCTTGTGGCCAATTTATGTTGCAAACTTAGCCTTTCTTTCAACGCAAATTATTGGCTTCATTACTTTCCTACCTATTTCAACAGACGGAATTATAATGTTCCTGATCACCCTATTCATGCTATTTACTGTGCGTAAGGCTCATAATCAACGAAAAAAAGAATTTTTTTAAGGAGATACATATGATTTGGATAATTAGGATATTTTTGCTGGTCTATGCTGTGTTGTACTTTGGTATTGGTGCCTGGGCCATTATTGATCCTGTTAAAGATGCTCTTGAACTTAGTTATGAGATCCCATCTTTCATGGATGCAGTGGGTTTGAAAGTTTCCAATGTGATAGGTTATTCAGAGATTGCTGGCTTGTATGGTGGGATTAATATGATTGTTGGGTTGTTGTGTTTGCTTGGTTTGTTTAGCAGAGGAATAGCAACTTATGCAATCTCCCTATTGGCTTTTTTAACCTTTAGCATTGCCTTAGGAAGATATTTATTTGCATTGATTCCCTCAACACCAACTTTTTATAACACCTTCTTTATTTTTGAAGTCACAACCTTTGTATTGTCGATATCTTTTTTCTTGTATATGAAATATCTATACAACCCCAGAAAGAACGCCCATGTAGAGGATATAACTGCTGACTAAAACTATACCAGCCGTTCTAAACAGTATTCGCTTGAATTCAAATTGGGTTAGAGCAAAAGCTAATAATATAAATACTGCGCTTAAAGCTGCAAGAATATAGAAGTCTCTTTGCATCACTATTGGGCTCAGTTCTACAGATCCAAATAAACCAATGATTGGAATAACAAAAACTAAGTTGAAAACATTTGAACCGATAATATTCCCAACTACCATTTGATGCTTACCTTTTCTTAAGGCTGCAATACTAGCGGCCAATTCAGGTAAACTGGTCCCAAGCGCAATAATGGTAAGTCCTATGATTAACTCTGGAATACCTAATAACAAGGCAGTGTTCTCTGCATAGATAATCGCAATATTAGCTCCTGCAATTAGACCTAACAAACCAACCATAGATAACAGTAGGCTTTTCCCAAACTCAGATGCATCTGAGCTTTCTTCTTCTGCAATTCCATCTGTTTTCATCAGCACGAACATAAATAGCATAAAGATACCCACAAAACCCAGGCTCTCATCAACAGAGATAGATCCATCAACAAGCGTGAAGCCCAGCAAGACAACTGCAAGACCAAAGGGCAATAAATTCCATAATTGAGTATGCGATGAAACATTAAAGTAGAAACAAGACACCCCAAAAATGAGTGCGATATTTGATATATTTGAACCTATTGCAGTTCCAAGGGCGATATCCTCATTTCCGTTTAATACAGCAGAAATGCCAACAAATATTTCAGGCGCAGAGGTTCCAAATGCGATCAAAGTTAACCCGATCACAAGGTCGCTAATGCCTAAGCGCTTGGCTAATATAGATGCGTGATCAACAAATTTATTTGCGCCCCAGACAAGAATAGAAATTCCTCCAAGTAGGAAAATAATATTTGTGGCAAGCTCCATGAAAGTATTCTAAAGCTAATGCTATTGAATTCATAATGATTTCAAGGGAACATAAGTATTTAATTAACTACACAAGGATCAGTATGAAAATCACGGAACTCTTTAATGTCTCAGGAAAAGTAGCTATCGTCACAGGAGGCTCCAGAGGAATTGGTGAAATGATAGCTGCAGGCTTTTTGGCTAATGGAGTTAAGGTTTATATAACAGCAAGAAAGGAAGCTGCTCTAAGAGAAAAAGCGAAAGAATTATCTGATATTTATGAAGCTGACTGCATTCCTGTGCCTTGTGATCTTAGTACCATGGAGGGCATGGAGGAATTTGTAACATTCATGCAATCAAAAGAAGAGCATATTGATTTTTTAATTAATAATGCAGGTGCTTCTTGGGGAGAGCCTTATGCAGAATACTCTGAGAAGGGCTGGGACAAGGTCATGGACCTAAACGTTAAAAGTATCTTTTACTTAACCCAAAAACTCACGCCGATGCTTAGTCTCAAGGCTTCGGCAGAAGATCCTTCAAGGGTTATTAATATTGGCTCAGTCGATGGATTAAATGTCCCTGTAATAGAAGCTTATGCCTACGGAACCTCCAAGGCCGCAGTTCATCATTTGACTAGAATTATGGCTAAAAGGCTGGTTGGAGAAAATATTCTTGTTAACGCTATTGCCCCTGGTCCATACGAGTCAATGATGCTTGGCGCTGCAGTGAATCATGATTACTCGCACATAGAGTCCAGAAATCCAAGAAAAAGAATTGGCTCCCCAGAGGATATGGCCGGATTGGTCATATTTTTATGTTCAAGAGCTGGCGCCTATACTGTTGGCGCCATCATTCCATCAGACGGAGGTTTAGTTGGAACTGCAGGACATGATCTAAGTCAATCATGAGCTTATATGAAACCTATGTTCTCCCTAGATTGCTAGATTTATGTTGTGGCACCGAGGGGTTTCAAAATAAACGTTCTCAGATTGTTCCCTTAGCATATGGAAGAATTCTGGAAATTGGCATAGGGTCAGGACTAAATTTTGACCATTATAATTTTCAGAGAGTGGAGGAAATTATTGGAGTAGACCCAGCTGTTTCCTCTGTTGCAATGGCGAGATCTCGAGCCGCTCAATACAACTCAAAAATTTCATTTATTGAATCAAGTGCAGAATCAATAGACTTACCCTCCTCGTCTTTTGATTGCGTGGTCATTGGTTATAGTCTTTGCACCATCCCTGATCCTCTCAAAGCTTTGGGAGAGGCGCGCAGACTGTTAAAGCCTGAGGGCTCACTGCTATTCATGGAGCATGGTTTAGCGCCAGAAGTAAGTATTCAAAAATGGCAGCGTCGTCTCACGCCAGCATGGAAGCGGATAGGCGGGGGGTGCAATTTAGATAGAAATATAGAAGAGTTAATTCAACTCTCTGGATTTAAATTTGAACAATTAACTAAAAAATATATCAAAGGCCCAAAGGTTGCGACCTTTCAATACTGCGGCAAAGCAATTAAAACTTAGTCTTGGACTATTTCGTTAAAAGCTTCTGCAATCATCCCTCTCATCCACATATGAGACCCATCAGTGTCATCGCTTGAATGCCAAATTAGGTATTGTTCAAGTGGAGGCACTTCAAATGGCAGTTCAAGAAAACTTAAACCATGCTTTCCTGCAAAAGATTTAGCGCAAAGCAAGACCAAGTCTGTGGATCTTACGATTTCGGGGGTCACTAGAAAATGCTGAGATCTTAATGCAATGTTTGGTTTAAGTTGCATTTTTTGCAGCTCCAACTCCACCACTGAAGCTCCCCTTTTTCGGTTAGAGATATTAATAAATTTAAGTTTTAAAATTTCCTCTAGGTCTGGCTTTTCAATTTTTGTTACAGGGTGATTGGCACGATGCGCAATCACAAAATAATCTGAAAATACTTTCATAGATTTAGTATCTTTTGCATTGGGAATAAATGGATCAACAGCAAAACTGAGCTCGTTAGTAGCAAGCGCATGAGGCACGTCTCCTCTGGCAGAATAAAAGCTCTCCACTCTAATGTTTGGCGCGGCTTTGGAAATTTTTTCTAATAACTTAGCTAGAATACGACCTTCATTAATATCACCCAGAGAGATGCGAAAGGTTTTCTCGCTGGTCGACGGATCAAATTCATCGGGCTCATTCACACTTTTTTGCATAAGTTTTAGAGCATTCTGAACATCTTTTATAATATTTTCAGTTTTTTGGGTGGGAATCATGCCGCTGCCAGTTCTCACAAATAGCTCGTCATCAAATTTATCTCTCAATCGAGACAAAGCATTCGATACAGCTGGTTGGGTAATTCCAACAACTTCAGCAGCCTTGGTTAAACTCCCTTCTGTATATATGGAGTTCATAATTACAAATAGATTTAAATCAAACGAACTTATTTTCATATTTTACTTATCCTATAGATTTGATGATCTTGAGCGGCTATCATATGTACTGATTTTTAAAAATTAATTCAATAATATAACATTCACAAAGCTTATATTAGCAGATAATAATTGCTAATAACAGGAGAAATTATGAAAGACCTTACACCAGAAGTCCAAGCATTTTTAGATCGAGTTTCTAATTTTATAGATACGGAAATTCGACCAAATGAAGCTTTGTATCATGAGCAAACGGAAGAGGGTGGAAGATGGTGCGTTCCCCCAATCATGGAAGATATGAAAGCCAAAGCTAAGGCAGAGGGATTATGGAATTTTTTCTTGCCAGGGTATGAGGGTGATTTTGGAACCGGACTTTCAAATTTTGAATACGCTCATCTTGCCGAAAAAATGGGCGCAGTTGGGATAGCATCTGAAGTATTTAACTGCTCAGCACCTGACACGGGAAATATGGAAGTTCTGGAGCGCTATGGCTCAGAAGAACAAAAAGAACAATGGTTGAAGCCCTTGCTTGCTGGCGACATAAGATCTGCTTTTGGTATGACAGAGCCAGGCGTGGCTTCTTCTGATGCAACCAACATGGCAGCAACAGCAGTATTAGATGGTGACGAATATGTGATTAATGGAGAAAAATGGTGGACCTCTGGAGCAGGAGATCCAAGGTGCAAAGTTATTATCTTTATGTGTGTTACAGATCAAGATCCTGACTCTCCAAGACACAAAAGACATTCACAAATTCTGGTCCCCACAGATGCTGAGGGAATAGAAACTATAAAAATGATGGAAGTTTTTGGTTGGGATGATGCGCCGCATGGCCATGCTCATCTTAAATTTACCAATGTGCGTGTCCCAAAATGCAACATGATACTTGGTGAGGGCAGAGGCTTTGAGATTGCCCAAGGCCGTCTTGGACCGGGAAGAATTCACCATTGCATGAGAGCAGTTGGTTTGGGCGAAAGAGCTTTGCAGATGATGTGCGAAAGATCTCAAAGCAGAGTGGCTTTTGGCAAACCTCTTTCTCAGCTGGGCGGTAACATGGACATCATTGCAAATTCAAGAATTGAATTAAACATGGCTAGGCTTTTAACGCTTCAAGCAGCTCATATGATGGATACAGTAGGCAACAAAGGTGCTGCAAGTGAGATTGCTCAGATTAAAGTGATTGTCCCTAATATCGTTTGTGATGTTATTGATAGAGCGATTCAGATGCATGGCGGAGCAGGTGTTTCTCAGGTATTCCCCCTCGCAAGGTTCTATGCTGGCATGAGAACGCTGAGATTGGCAGATGGACCGGATGAGGTCCACAGAAGAACCGTTGCTAGGCACGAGCTTGGAAAATATTCTAGCTAGTGGCGATCAGTTCTAATTTAATTTTTTATGACACTGAAACTACAGGGCTGCTAAAAGATTTTGCTCAGATTCTTCAATGCGGTTCAATTCAAACGGACCGCAATTTAGATATATTAAATGAACAAAACCTAGGCTGCGCACCTTTGCCCTGGGCTATTCCTCATCCGATGGCCATGGTGACTAATAAGAAAACCAACCTCTTTCATTCCAATGTTTCTCATTATGAGTTAATGAGAGATCTTAATAGGCAATGGCGTCAGTGGACCATTGATGAGCCAGCAACTTTTATAACATTTAACGGCATGGCATATGATGAAGAGCTGGTTCGAAGGCAGTTCTATTGGAATCTTTTTGAATCATATCTAACGAATACAAATGGCAATGGAAGACTAGATATTTTATTGATGATGAACAATGTGGCAGCATTTTCACCTGATGTTTTAAACATACCTTTGTTCAATGGCGGCCCAGGCATTAGCCTTAAACAGGCAGATATTGCAGAGGCGAATGGCATTGAGATTGGCGATGCTCATGATGCAATAGCAGACTGCAAATTAATGATCGGCCTTCTCAAGCAGATCAATGCTAAAAAACCGGAGCTAATAAATTTCTTTTTAAGTATTTCGACCAAGCCTGGTGTGCAAGCTGCTGTTCAACAACCTGGATTTCTTGGTCTGGGAGAAGTCTTTAGACGTGAAATTTTTAAATACCCGGTTGTTCCTTGTGGCAATAAAGCACCCAATGACTTGATGTTTTTTGATTTAAGTTTTGAGCCAGAAGAGATATTTGAAATGGATACCCAGGAAGTATATTCATTAGTACAAAAACCTAGCAAATCAGGACCTTTTAAAAAGTATGGCATTAATAAAACTATTCCTCTTTGTCCAAGCAGCATGATAGATAATAAAGATATCTTTGACATGGATTTTGCCATCCTAGAGAAGAGAGCAGAGCAGGTCAGAGGCAATACAGACTTTCAGACTCTTGTTAGTCAAGCGATGGCTGATAAAATTGATAATTGGAATAATGAGTACGAGCATATTGAACAAATGATTTATTCTGGTGGCTTTCCTTCACCCCAAGACAAGAATTTAATGGCTGATTTTCATCGCATTGATTCTGCAGAAGAGCGGATTAAGATTACAAGAAATATAAGTGACGAGAGACATAGATTGTTTGCAGAGAGGATTATCTGTCAAACCTACCCTCAAGATGCTCCTGAGGACATGCTCAATCGTTACAACAGCTTAATTACTCAAAGGTTAACAGAAGAGGGCCCTTGGGGCTCTCTTGATAAAGTGATGCTTGAGTTAGATAAGCTACTCGAAAAAGATAACTCTGATGAAACCCAGGGTATCTTAGAGGAAACCAAGGAGTTCCTTACTCAAAGAGGCGAGTCTCGTAATTAGAGAATGCATACAACATCATAAGTTGCTGCTGAGAGATTGACTGCAAAAACTCCTTTCCTTATTTTAGGAGTTCGCGGGTGCAACTCAGTTCATAATGGCTTATCTTATTATCACAGTGTCTGTATAATATCCTCATCTTTTAGACCCGTAGCTCAGTTTTGGTTAGAGCGCCGCATTGACATTGCGGAGGTCGATGGTTCGAGTCCATTCGGGTCTACCAACTCTACGGGAGAATAGTTTTTGATCATAGTTCGAGATAACTATCAAGAGAACATACAGCAGTGAATGAATAACCCTCAGATATATTTTCATAATTTCGATTCAATTGACCGAGAAAAAAAATCCATACTCTTTATACCTGGTGCAGGCATGGATCATAGGTTTATTAGAGCGTTAAAATTACCTGCAGCAGAATATAACCAACCCTTGGTCATTGATTTGCCTGGGCATGGAAAGACAAAGGGATTCTCGTCTAATGACATTCAATCTTATAGCAAGTTTTTGATTGATGCCTTAGAGCAGTTTCATCTAAAAAATTTAGTTCTTTGCGGTCATAGTATGGGCGGCTTAATTGCTTTAGACATGCTTATTGGGCACGGTTTTTCTGCTAAATCATTACTCTTGCTTAATAGCATTTATCCCATCAGAGTGTCCAATGCTTTGATCGAAAAAGCCAAAGCTGGCAACGGTTATGCGGCAGATTTTATTATTAAATTTGGTCTTTACAAAAAACTCATTGGGATGAAAAATATCTTTCCTCAGGAAGAGGCCCGGGTCATGCTCAATGATTTAGAGGCATGCAATAATTTTGAATTAAATCTAACGGATTTACAAAATTTGGAGTTACCTATCGCACTTGTCTTGGGGGCTAAAGATAAATTGGTTGATCTCAAAGAGGTGGATAATTTTGCCAAGCACTCATCTTGTAAAATTCATTCAATGGACGAGGTAGGACATTTTCCATTCTTTGAAAATCCTCATGAGTTAAGCAAGCTAGTAACCTCCATTGCTTAAATTATTTTTTATAGCTAAGTTAGCAAATAAAACTTATGCTTATTGAAAATGGAGTAAGAGTTGAGAGATTTTTATATTTTAGATTCTGGTCTTGGCACCGAATTACGCAGCAGAGGGTTTGCCCTGTCTGACTTTCAAAATTCCACTTGGTCTGCTCAAGCTTTAATTGACGACCCGCAACTGATCCTAGAAATCCATAAAGATAATATCGAGGCTGGATGCACCGTCATCACCACCAGTAATTACACAGCTACCCCACTTATCTGGAAAGCCCAAGAGCATGACCTTGATTTTATTGCTTTAACTGAAACAGCACTGCGCTTAGCGGAAGAAGCGGTAAAGAGTGGCAGTAATGAGGACGTTCTAATAGCTGGTTGTTTCCCCCCAATAAATGTATCTTTTAGACCTGATCTTACCCCTTCAGAAAATGAACTAGAAGATTTCTATGAAGCTCTAACAGCTGTTTACAAGGGCAAGGTTGATCTTATTTTATGCGAAACAATGGCATCAATACATGAAGCGAATATTGCAGCAAAGATTGCATCTATTCATTTTGAGAAAGTTTGGTTGAGTTGGACTACCCGCGGATTAAACCCATCACTCTTGCCCTCGCAAGAAGGCTTGGAGGCAGCCGCCATAGAGCTTTCTAAATATAACCTAGATTGCCAGTTAGTTAACTGTGGGCATGCAGATCTGAGCACTGAATCGCTCAAAATTTTAAAGTCCTGCGTTCCTAATATTGGGATTTACGCTAACTCTTCAGTAAATTCTATGGAGAAAGAACAGCTGAAAACTTTTGAAAATCTTCATGATGTGCATCATCATCATGCGATTTCAATTACCCCAATTGAATATGCAAACTTTGCCAAAGAATGGTTGGCGTTGGGCAGCATGGTGATTGGGGGTTGCTGCTCTACATCGCCAGAACATATCAAGGCGATTGCAGGGCTTGGAGCTTAAATTTAGCTACTAATTTTTGGTGGCTTTCAAATAGATCGTTAGGTCCACACAAATAAAATCATAGGTATCGATTTACAGACTCCTACAAACTCTAGTGGTCGACCAAGACTCCAGTAATCCCGAGCCTTAAATACTCTCTATTTTCTATAATAAATGATAAAATATCATTTTTAATGTATTTAATGATAAAATATCATTTTTATATATACATAAAGCACTGTTTAGAGAGGGTTGAGTCAGATTCTTTAGCCATTGGCAGTGATTTAAAGAGAAGAGAAATGAACAAACGGCTGAGTCTTAAAATATACTTTTATATTAGCGCATTTCTAATATTTGCTGGATTACTTTCTTTGCAAGTTCATGCAACTGGTATTGCAAGCGTTAATTCATATGTAGAAATTAACACTAGTGCAACTGATTTTAGAGCGCGAAAACAAAGCAGCAGCGGCCAAAGATCTTCCTCGGGATATGACTTTGTTATTTCTCCTGAGAGAACAAATATTTGCCAGCAAGGCCAGAGCAGTTCTATCTGCACGAATACTTACGGCTTTAGCGGCTATGGCTACGTGCCCAGTGGAAGTGCGACTTCGATTGTATTTCGGAACACACCAGCCAATTCATACCTTGTTTTTGTTAACGACGACCATAGTAGTGGTGATCGAACCGCTAAGATTGGCCAAATAGTATTTGATAATGAAATATTGGGATACTGGACAACCTCTTCACGAACAGTAGACTTTAGTTATATAGATAAACTGAGTGCCACCTATCCAACCTCAAGTAATGCTGGTTTTAGCGCAAGGTCGACGGAATCTCATGTCCATTATGGTAGCAGCACATCTAGCTCGACTACATCCGGTGATTGGGTTTCCATTGGCTCTGATAAAAGAACATTAAGAATTGGTTCGGCAAACGGCCAGAAAGGTGACTATATTCGAGTTATTACTAGAGCAGCTAATCCGACTGTTGACTTCAATATTACTAGCTCTAATGGAGCCGAATCTGTTTCTTCTGCAGCTTTAACTGTAGACTTATCTTCCGCGTCCACTCAAAACGTGACAGTCAATTATGCTATCACCGGCACTGCTACAGGTTCTGGTACTGATTTCACTTTGGCCAATGGAACTCTCACAATAAACGCCGGTGCAACAACCGGTACTATTACCATCGCCAGCATTGTTAATGATTCTCTGGATGAAGCCAATGAGACGGTGATCGTCACCTTATCAAGCCCTAGCAATGCAACGTTGGGTAGTGATAGCGTCCACACTTACACCATCACTGATAATGACGCCACGCCAACTGTGGATTTTTATACATCGGCATATAACAAAGCTGAGTCTAATGCATCACAAGCTATTCGTGTTGACCTCTCTGCGGCCTCTAGCCAAACTGTAACTGTTAATTATGCAGTTACGGGTACGGCCACAGGCTCTGGAACTGACTATACACTAGCCAATGGCACCCTAACGATTGCTGCAGGTGCAGTGGTTGGCTATATTACGATTGCTAGTATTGTTGATGACGCGCTCGATGAGGCGGATGAGACCGTCATTCTGACTTTATCAAGTCCGAGCAATGCCACGCTTAGTGGGACTACTGTGCACACCTATACGATTGCCGATAATGACAATCCCCCAGTGGTTGACTTCAATGCCACCAGCTCGAATGGAGCAGAATCTGTATCTTCGAAAGCTATCACGGTCGATTTATCTGCTGCATCCAGTAATAACGTGACTGTTAATTATGCTATCACCGGAACTGCCACAGGCTCTGGCACCGATTACACTTTGGCCAATGGCACCTTAACAATCAATGCCGGCGCAACAAGCGGCACTATTACCATTGCCGGAATTGTTGACGACTCAATTGATGAGGCTAATGAGACAGTAATCGTCACCTTGTCGAGTCCAAGCAATGCCTCACTCGGCAGCGATGATGTCCATACTTACACCATCACTGATAATGACAATGCTCCAGTGGTTGATTTTAATACCACCAGCTCGAATGGAGCTGAATCTGTATCTTCGAAAGCTATCACAGTAGATTTATCTGCTGCGTCCACTCAAAACGTGACAGTCAATTATGCTATCACTGGAACTGCCACAGGCTCTGGCACCGATTTCACTCTAGCCAATGGAACTCTCACCATTTCACCTGGGGCAACAAGCGGCACTATTACAATAGCTGGGATCGTCGATGATGGTCTAGATGAAGCAAACGAGACCGTCATTCTGACTTTATCCAGTCCTGGCAATGCAACGCTTGGCAGCGATGATGTCCATACTTACACCATTACCGATAATGACAATGCGCCAGTGGTTGATTTTAATACCACCAGTTCGAATGGAGCTGAATCTGCATCTTCGAAAGCTATCACGGTCGATTTATCGGCAGCCTCAGGACAGAACGTGACAGTCAATTATGCTATCACTGGAACTGCTACAGGCTCAACCACCGATTACACTCTAGCTAATGGAACGCTCACAATAAACGCCGGTGCAACCAGTGGCACTATAACCATTGCTAGCATTGTTAATGATTCTCTGGATGAAGCCAATGAGACAGTGATTCTTACTTTATCAAGCCCCAGCAATGCAACCTTGGGAAGTGATGATGTCCACACTTACACCATCAATGATAATGACGATGCCCCAGTCGTTGATTTTAATGCCACCAGTTCGAATGGAGCTGAATCTGTATCTTCGAAAGCTATCACGGTCGATTTATCGGCAGCCTCAGGACAGAATGTGACAGTCAATTATGCTATCACCGGAACTGCCACAGGCTCTGGCACCGATTTCACTCTAGCCAATGGAACGCTCACAATAAGCGCCGGCGCAACATCTAGCACGATC
>Ga0307488_10004049_pt1 | contig 12225 bp, 5 predicted proteins | sample SB02metaG_FD_202248 | JGI IMG/M metagenome (GOLD analysis project Ga0307488, IMG submission 202248) | Sea-ice brine microbial communities from Beaufort Sea near Barrow, Alaska, United States - SB 0.2 | ecosystem: Environmental > Aquatic > Marine > Coastal | place: USA: Alaska | collected 2017-05-06
TTCGCTAAAGGGTTAAAGTTCCATACGGTGTAAGTTGGGGTTGGATTACCAAAAATGTCTTCGTTAGGTCCAGCTGAATTATCCGTACAACCTAGAATTTGATATTCACAACAATCTGCCCATCCTGTGCCATAGGTTCCTGGAGCCTGATTATTACAGTCTTCTATACAAGTTGCACAAAAATTACTTGCTGCTGCAGGTCCACTAGTTATATTTACTGGACTTGTAGTTCCAACCATAACATCATATCCTGGATAATATGGAACGTCGTTTACACCGTTTGCTGAACTCCAAGGTAGTGTGTATCTATCCAGAGATGGGACAGATGGTGATAACCAAGGTGCTAAGGGACCTTGTCCGTTATCTGTACATCCAGCATTTGAACAACAACATGAGTCAGCTGTTGTGTAATTTGTTTTACTCCAAGCAAGTGGGTGCCCTCCTTGATTGGCTACACCATTAGATATTAGAGATGAACATGGAACAATCATACCCGGACCAGGTTGTGTTGCTGTTTGTGCGATACCATTACTATCTGTATAATTATATGTTGTAGCTCCACCATTTACCCACGATACATGTTCACAATCAAACTGTGAAGTGGATAGGTTCCAACTTTTCATTGTGTCCGGGTCTGGATTACCAACACAATCTAAACCATAACTTCCAGTAGTCGCTGCATTAAAATTGGCAAATGTAGGGTCTGGGCAACCGAATTGAGCGTAGTTACAACAAGTGTCCCAATCTTTACTTTGCATAAATGCATCACCATGCCAACTATCAGTTACAGTGGGGTTATAATCATAAGGAGAATTTAACTCATTACCACCTGTACCCATAGTTTCACACCCACCATACGTAAAAGCTAAGTCGTAACCGGCCATACCATATATTGCGGTTGCACCAATACCTCTAGGTGATTCCCAAACATTTCCGGCACTGTTCCATAATGTGGTGTTGTTATTTCCACTATTATAACATGGGTGAAATATTGCTTTTCCTTCACAGTCAAAACAACCATTGTTTATAGGTACCGAATTTGTATTTAAGTCATTACCATTTAAAATAGAGTTATTAGAAATACATCCTGTTGGTCCTGCAAAACTTGGTGGACCCTGACATTTACCGTTAGGTGAACAATCACTGTCTTGGCATGAATCCCATACAGTAGATGTTGGTGGACAACCAGCTATTAGGTCATGACCACCCACTATAGCGTTCGAAGGTATGCCCAAACCATAGTCCTGAGGATTTAAACATGAAGACATAGGACATCCGTCACCATCAGTATTACCTAAATTGAAATTTGATATACATAAACTTATAAAGTCAAACCCACCTGGATTGGCACCAGGGGCTTTTCCAAAATACCAGGGTTGTGGGAAGAATCCGTATGATGGTTCAGTACCAAATAAATACCATTCAAAACTTACATCTAACCTACCTAAAGTAGCCCAACTAATGTTGTACGTAATTAGGTCCATTGAGTTTGACGGTGATAGTTGGTATAGTCCCGTATAAATCTGACCACATCTTTGACTTTGTCCTATATTAAAATACCATTGTTTAGTTGAGTTACTCCTAGCATATATTCCCGTACTCCCACCTGGGTAATAACCTGAGTCCCAAGTATCGTCATATGTGGTATACGTACTTTCTCTAACGTATTGGTAGTAATAGGGGATTTTACCAGACCCCAAACCAGAACACAGACAAGAACACGAGTCGCTTGCACCTTGTAAACCAGACGGGTTCCCACCACCGGACGCAGAATCATAATCACTACTACTAAAATACCCACCATACACTTTTGGATATCTGTATCCCGCCGCCCATGTGACCGCTCCTATTCTTACATTTCCCACTCCTGATGGAAATGATGATGTTCCTGGACAACCCATATCTTATATTTTTTTATTAGTCATTAGTTTCTACTAAGATTTGTATTTGTTTAGTACATCCTTTATCGTCCAATATTGTAAAGTTGTAAGGACCTATCGCTGGTCCATTTATGTTTGTATAATTGCTAGGACAAAGATTGTCAAAGAAAATATTATTATATTGCCCATTTGTGGGATAAATAACTACAGATTCACCTGTATTGTTATTAGTTATTGTATAATCTAAACTTAACATATCAAACCCACCTATTTCTACCACACCATCACAATCAAAACTATTTGAAGTTTTTCCGTTTGCATTAGTTAGGGTAATTGTAGAACATTTTTGATTATTGGTTATTGTTAAATTAAGGTTTTCTATTTCGGTACAACCACAATTTCCATTACACCCATCTATACTATTAAAAATGTTACTTTGTGTTAATAAATATGTGTAGTTAGATTGTCCTGTTTCTTTATCTACCCAACTTCCCTGTGGGATTTCACTACAAACTGTATTGGTACACTCAAATAGTCTTTCTAAAGGAGTGATATTATTTACTAGGGGTGGTGTTGGTACAGGTAAGGGTGACATTTGTGCTTCTGGTCCCCCATAAACTATTGCTGAACCTAAGGTAGTACTTCTCATATTACCACCACCAGCTATCCTTAATAACCCATTAGCTCGTTTACATTCATCTTCTGTACAATAAATTTGTTGATTATTAATACCTTCATACAATCCTGATGTCGGGTTAATAACAGCCCAAGGCCCGCCACCATTACAACAACTATCTAAACATTCTTGGTTGGTCATACCAACACAATTAGGCCCACCTCCCGTTAGATAAGTGTCTATGGTCATACAAGCTGAACCTTGTGAAACCATCCAACAGTCTAGGGTTGGGAATTGTGTGGTACAGTCACAAACTTCCTCTTTTTCTTCTCTACAACAATTATAGTCTATATTAGTGTGGTCCAACCCTCTACTCATTGCTGAATACGCTGTTGTACCACCACTATAATCAATATAATTAATTTCATTTAAAGTGTAAGCTGTGTACCAGGAAGAAATTGTTGTGATTACTCCGGTACCTGACAATCCTACATTTACCACACTACCTGTTGGTGGGTAAGGGTTAGGTCCGTATTGTTTAAGTACCTTTAATTGACTGGTGTACGAATGCCCTGTTACCGCAAAAGGTGTTTCTACCCAATTACTACTTAACGTGTCCCAAACATCAGGATTACTATCACCCCAAAATATCCAATCTTGTGTTACTGCGTCACACCCTATCGGGTCTCCAATGTTAGGTGCTAGAAGAGAAAAATTACCAAATGGGTTAGGTATTGTTGGTGTGTTAAAGTACGGGATAGGTATAGTCTTAGAGATAAATGTCGTTCCCCAAGGGTTTATTTGACTTACTGTTATAGTGTATCCTGTACTGGGTGTCGGGTATGTATGACTTGATGCCGTTTGTAGTGGGGGTGTAAGTTGACTTGTATTACCATCGCCCCAATCCACATCATAAGGTGCAACCCTTAAAAATTTTTTAAATTCTACATCAGAAGTATTAAATATCGTTATAGTATTATTGTTACCAGTATAAACAAAATTAACTAACACATCTCTTTGTATGGCTAACCCATCAAACGGAGTATACACACCAATATCATTAAAGTCTTGGGTTAGTAAGATTGGGATAGTTATCCCAGTTAAACATGGTGGTTCTGGTGGTAGGGGAGCTGTAGATGTTAGACTTCTCCACAAATCACACCTATAATCGTCTTTTACTTTTGCTTTCCAATAAGTACACTTACCCACTTGATTAAAAAAACAATTATTACAATTCTGTCCTTGATTTAAAAGATGTTTTTGGTCAGAGACGTAAGAATGTGGCAATTGTGCTGGTATAGCGTCCAACTGTCCAGGGTATAACCTTCTTCTAATTTGTATTGATTGTGTTTCCATATATTATGTTGGGTTTACGTACTCCCAAAACTCTATGGGGCTACTTATACTGGTACCTACTCTTGTTCCTGCTAAATCTTCAATCCAATATGTGAAGTTATTTTTATCTATTAATAATTTATAATACATATTATTAGCTGCGTCAAAACTTGTCTGGTTTGGTAGGGTTGTAGGTAATACGTTTGTAAATCTTACCACCTTACCATCTCTTCCATTATAAAACTTAGCAGACATAAAAAAAGTATTAATGTTTAAATACGTACTCTCTTTTAACCAATAAAAAAAATAACCAATACTTTTATTGTCCATATCAAATTGGTATCTTGGTATTGGGACATCTTTAGTCGTATCTAATATTGTGTTGGTTCCACTAGCGTCTAATATCGGTCCATCAGGTACATTCATATTTAGAGCCCCCCAATCAGTTGTTATGTTAGCTGGTCCACTACCATCACTAACGTTTCTACAATCAGCATCTATTGCACATAGTGGTAATCTGGTACCATTTACCGGACTTAACAAATTAGACATGTAGAATTTTTGTCTAGTTTTAATATTACTATCGTAAAAATCTAATTTAAAAAAACTTTTTAATAAATCAGATGTGTTTTCGGCTAAGTCAGCATTCGTATACCCTTTAAAATTAAACCCAAATGGTAGGGGTTGGGTTGGTGCTATTGCTGGGAGTGGGTTGGACCAGGTAGTGTTAAAACTATCAAAAAAATTAAACTGATAAAATATGTCTGGACTTTCTTCGGTGTTGTTAGCTAAGGGTGCGTGTCTAAACCTAGTGACTTCAAAATCTTTAGTGGGATTTACTAATTGTCTAACCACGTCATCTTCGTATACCTTTATTAAGTCTTCTCTACCAGCTTCGTCAAAAGTAGTTCCAAAACCTAACTGTATGGTTGGGTCTTTTGTGTTTATATTAAATGTAAATTTATTCACAGCCATCTATTAAAAGGTCATTTACTATCTCTGTTATCCCTGTAACTGACAGGTCTGATTCCGCTCTAACTTGTTTTTGCACATAAAACGGAATTATTTTACTTGGGTACTGTGCATTATTCATAAATGGGTAGTCCACACCATGTCCTCCATCAATAAACCCTATTTCCCACAAATCTCTCCATCTCCAAGTTTTTTCTTTTTCCCAATATTCTGCCCAATCTGGTACGTCAATTACTTCTTGTGGGTCACCAAATTCAATATAAGTTGAAAATCTTCTAATTGGGACTTCGTGGTGTGGTTTATAAATATAACCCTTAATCCCATCTATTGTATTTTGACCGTGATTAAATACTGTTGGATTCCACGAGAACTGATGCATTGGTTCACTTATAACTCTTTCTTTTAACTCTTCTGCGTTATATTCACAAAAATCCCCCCTTAATAAATCCCCAACTCTTAATTCGGTTCCCCTCATTAATCCGGTACCACCTGGTAATGTGTCCACTATTGCTCCTGAAGGTTGTTCGTCCCCAACACTCCCTCTTACTATATTAGGACCTACAGGCCCAAAAGGTAATGGGACCGATGCCGCGTCTGAAACCCCATCAATCGAGGTATCCATATAAGTTAAAGGAAAATTCCACCCCCAACCATACTTGGGAGGATATATGAAGTATCCTAAATTATTTCTTAAAAATACTGTCACATATAAATTAGTTAGTGGTCTACCTAAATTATCTCTTAATGTTTTAACATCCACGTCTTTATTAAAAGAATATAGGTAAGATGGAAAACTATTTTTAATCGATACTCTACAATTTCCGGTTGGTGTTACTCTATCAATTTGTGTAACATCTGGAAATACACCTTGTTCGAATCCACAGTCGTCTAATACCGTATCTGAAACATTGGTGACAATCTTATTAACCCGGACGTAATAACTAGAAATGCTTTCAACACTAGATTTATTTGTTTGTCTTTTCATGGTTCCCATTGATAGGTTGGGTAAGGCTGGGAATCCTACTACAGTACCTTGTGGGATTAATAGATTAAATATTTTTTCATTAGACTTTCTAGTATTATCACCTAAACTATATACGGGCATCGTATCATCTCTTAGTGTATATGTAGTTCCTTTTCCATCATCCATGTTTAATACAACATACTCTCCTTTACTTAATCCGTGTGGTGCAGCACAATAAAATCTAACCATATCCCTACCATTAAGCACTGTTTGTTGTGTGTAGAAAGGAATTCCTTGATTTGCTAAAAAAGCGATTGAGTTTGTCGTAGGTGACTGTTCCATCTGAAACCACATTTTCTGGTCACTCATACATTCTGCTGGATAAGAAAGAAACATGTTCCAGTTAGTTGTGGTTGAAAGAAATTCGTCCACATCTTTTCTTTTCATATCAAACTCTTTAAACTGTGGATAACCAGCCCATGGTGAATATGCGGTACCACCTGATGTGTGGTTGTAATATAGTTGTTGAAATAAAAGTGTAGTAAATCCACTTGAACTGGATGAGGTATCCGTATTTATCGCCAGTCCATTATAGTTGTTATCCACAAAAGGAGATATCTTACCATAAACCCTATAATTGCTTATATTTTGTCTTTCTTCGTTAAATCTTTCATTAATATTAAGACCAACAGTCCTGTCACCTTGTATTAAAGGTCTTGACGTATCATTTAATGTTACTTGAAAAGTTAAATCTTCTTCAGTTGCTCCAGCAAATTTCTTGCTCGGTAGTACTTTTAATATGTTTTCTCTATTTCCCATAATCTAGTCTGTTGGTGGCATGTAACCATTAACAAATTTGTCGTACGCGTTATTTCCTTGGTATAGTCCAAAATAATAATGGTAGTACCCCATAGAAACTTCACTAGTTGATGGTATGTCAACTATAGGACCTGTGGGTGGAACAATTATCGGACCTGGTTGGGATTTATTAGTTATTATTTTCATACTGGTACCGTCTGATGCATCCCAACTATTGTTCCTAGTACCAAAAGTAGGACTTGTTTTTTTCCATGGGTACATTGGGATGGTTTGTGAACGTGAGTAACCTCCAGAATTACCCATTACTTTATTTCTCAAACCTAAATCTGCAACCTTAAAAGGTATATTACTATTAACAGCCTGAATTTTAGGGTCTATAATACTAAAAGGTAGGGGTCCGTAATTTGGGTCTTCAGGATAATAAAAAGGACTCATGTATTTATGAATTCCTAATTCATTATTAAAAGATACTCCTTGAGATATGTCCCCATCTAACAACCTGTGTTGACCTCCCGCCATACCAGCGGTACTAGCCTTAATAACCCTATTATTTCTATTGGTGGCACCACCAGTTGATGGGTACCCAAATACTTGCCAACTTCTATACCCACCAAACCAGTTATTAATACCAGTAAATTGTATTTCCCAGAAACTGTATCTCATCAATTTTTGGTTAATAAAATAGTCTAGGATACCACCTGGGGATTTAGCTGAAGAAGATTCTAGTTGGTCAATAAAAAAGTCGTCGTCTTTGGAGTCACCACAGTCCACACATGAGTTATTTGTGGTTAGGTCTTCAAAAGTACCTAACTCTAATATCGTAGTAGGGTAGTTAATTCCTTTATACATTTGTCTATATGTTAGAGAACCAGAATTTCCACCACTATCTGGTAAAATATAATTAAATGTGTAAGCTGCATTAATGTTGGATTTTTTAAAAGTTCCTGACGCCGCATTATAAGGACAACTTCTATAGTAGTATTCTTTTGGTCCTAGGCCATCGTCTGGACCAACTAAAATATCTCTACAGAAATAGTCTGTTGTGGTTTCTGTTAGTGTTGTTGGGTCTGTTGTTTTTATTTTTTTATTATCAAATCTAAAATGGTAAAGTGTTCCTCTAATCCATGATGCCCAAAAACCCATATTAAAAATACCTTGACATAGACCATTATATATATTCTTTCTTACTCTCCACTCATTAAGACCAAAAAATATTTTAACTAGTCTTAACAATAAAAAAGTAGCGATAACTATTATAAATAAATCTATGATTACTCCAAAAATTACAGGCCCTAAAGCAGCTCCGACACCTGGTATCCATGCCACAGCAAGTCCTACACCTACCATAGTCCACATTGCCGTAGTAAACGCCCCTTTAAAACCTGAACCATCAAAACTAATAATATAACAACCTTTCATACTTGTATTGTTTTGACCTTGGTTGTCCCATTTTTCATTATGTTCTTCACTATAATATAGTGTACTACCTTCTGTTAAAGCTGGAATTTGACAATTAGGGTCGTCGACATTTGGATTACCCGAAGTTTCATCCAAATCACCAATACCAAAAATACCAGGCATACTTAAAGTAAAAAATGAGCCACAATTACAATCTTCGCATTCATCGTACTTGGTTAAGGGTAGTCTATATTTTGTAGATGTTAACATACCAGCAAGTAAATTAGCTAACGTTATATTAAGGGCTACCTCCAGTATTGCAAATGCAAGAGCTCCTACAGCTCCAAGAATTGCACCCAGTGGGAGCATTGCACCTAAACCAATCACAATATTTAACATTTGTGTCATTGATATGGCTAAATCGTTTATTGAAATTGCAACATATAATAAAAGACCGTAAGATTCCAGAATTACCATTACGGAGAGTATCATAATTGGTACGAATATAGACAACACAGTTAAAAATAGTGTAAGTTGTGACATTAAGAAAATATATGTCCCACCCCTAAACCCATCATTGGCTGGAAATTCTTTTATACTACCACTACAATCTTGTTCTTTAGATGGGTTGGTACTTTTTATACCTATAAAACTAAACCTGTCTCTTTTTGCACTATATCCAGCATACATTTCACCTTTGCCCGGTATTTGAGTATTAATAGCATTATCATCAAAAGGATTGTTGGTGTAGTCATTTCTATATAAGTCTATAAATTGTGAAAGTGTGTAGACTCTGTCTGGAAACATTTCATAAAAATAATCTTCACCTAAAAATGCTGGAGAACTAAGGTAGTTGTCACACCTAATTGTTGTACTAGAACCCAAATCATGTGGGTAATCCAATAAGTCTGTGGAAAACGAATAACTAGACATGAAACTTCCAGTATCGTCATATTCTCTAATGTTAGGTACCAAATATTTTGCTTTACGGGTCTCAGAAGTATATTCGTTATCAAAACTAATTCTAAATCTATATTTTCCTCTTGTGGGTACACCAATTGCTGGATTGTCCGATATTTGTTGTGTTCCAAATTCATCAGTATATACATAATCAAGATTCATAGGAACCTTAGCTACAAATGAACCGGTACCATCTATACTATGTAAGTTAATTTTTTCTAGTTTGGGTCTACAAGAACAATTGGGGTTTGCGTCGTCATTCTCTTTGAACACCGTAAATCTAACCGCTTCTATTTTACCACTACCTGTAGTTAATTTGCAGACATCACCCTGAGTTCTACCTGGGCCACATTTCCAACCTAAACTACCACTATTATCGTCACTAAGAATACTACCCATAAATAAAGCGTTAGGTCTAAATTCTACATTTGAGTCTCTTAAATCAAAATCAACCCTAGATATACCTGAATTACACATTTCGTCATCACCCCAAAAAGAAACAGACTCTACTGTTTTATTTTGTATTACAATTTGTGGTAAAGTGTCTAAATTCTCGGATTCGTTGAATACTGCTGAGTTTTTAAATTTTTCTATTGATACTCCTTGTGAAACAAAGTCAAAGGGTTTCATTGAGTAGCATCCAATATCACTAACGTCTACAGACATGTGTATTTGATGGACACCTAAAGGAACTCCCCAAATCATAAAATCACCATTTTCATTAGTTTTTGCACTAAATTTATAGTATTTTTCGTACACTTCTAGTTTAAGAGGGTTGGATATTGTCTCGTCTGCTGTTAAAAAACTGCCAGTAGGTGTGTGTCTATTATGTTGTTTGGTGGTTGGGAGTAGGTTGTATCTATATCCTTCTTCGTTTTTATCTGTTACGTCTTTAAACGGATACATTTCTTTTATTGCGTCATCTTTTTCATCCTCCGCACTTAAAGGTATGAAAATAGAAATCTTAGAGTTAGGGACCCCTAACCCACTATTCGCTACTACTCTACCTACAATTACACCATAGTCAGCACACATTCTTGCGTAAACTTCTGACTGAGTCAATTTTAGACTTAGTATCTCTAAAAGGTCGAAATCTTGTTGTAAGTCTACCTTAACAAAACTGTCTTCCCCTACTTTAGTTCTTATTCTATATGATTTAGACATGCATTACTTTAACAGATAAATATTTGTTCTATTGAAATTAAAAGTAATATAGACTACCTATTTGTAAATCTAATTATGTGATGGATGGTTGGGTTAAAGTTTTAATCCTTACAGCGATATCTTTATTTGGCATTTTAACTTGAAATATCTGATTTGGTTGTGCGAATAGTGTCCCGTCAATTAAAGCTATTTCTTTTGTTGTTGTGTTTTTATATGGTTGTGATACGGTATTTTCCGAATATTCACCCCCCACATTATTTATTAATCTTAGGTCAACTAAATTAATAACTCCTGGTTGATTAACTATGTCTTTTGTTAATTCGCCGGTAAAAACATCTTTACCCATTTCTTTATTATCTGGACTAAAAAAAGTTGTAGTTTTATCAATAATGTTAGTTATTATGTCAGCTTGGTTAAATCCTGGGTCGATTATTAAGTCCATTTCTATACTTAAATCTATAACTTCTGCTGAAGTAACACTTATATAATCATTTAACATTCTATAATCTGAAAGATATTCAGCTATATTTTTCATCATGGTAGTACTTACTTTGGAGGTTAGTGACCCGTCTTCAGAATAAGATAATAAATTAATAAAAATCTTATTTTCTACTTCCATAACACCTACTTTTGCTGGTGAACCAAATAAACTAGGCATTGTTTGTATTCTGGAAACATAATCGTTAATTGTCACTGCTCTTTCTTGAGCAGAAAAATTAAAGGAGATATAGTTTCTTATTTCTTCGACACTTGGTTGGTTTGCCCCACCAATTGCTGAGGTTACATTGTTGACTGTTAAAGAATCTCTTACCGCTGAGTTAATGGTACTTATTGGTCCATTAATTGCAAAATCTATACTAGACACAGTATTGATACTATTCGGACCTACATTCGTCCCTTTACCACCACCTACCCTATACTGTATAAAGATAGTAGTGTTAGCTTGTGGTGACCTTCCCAAAGATAAGTTGTTCATATATTGGTTTAGGTCTAACTTGTATCCAGTAGATGAAAGTTCGTCAAGTGAGTCTTCAGCGGAACTACTTCCACCACCAAGGGTAAGAAAAAAGAATCCTTCTGGTGTATACTCACTAATAAATCTATTATCTGTATTTTGCCACTTACCAATCTTAATACCTGGTTTATCAGACCTTTTACTACTATCTTCGACAAATACTTTATCTTGCACTAAGGCTTCCACCTCATACCACTTACTAGTGGCGTTAATAAAGTCTGTGTTTTTTGGTAGGGATTGTATACTTGTACCGTCTTTTTGCATTACTGCAGTGACCCCAAGTACGTTTTTTTCTGGTAAAAATACTTTAAGAAAAGGTTTAACGTCAGTACTTGTTATTACTTTTTTAAATACTTTAGTTACACCATTAACAACCACTTCTCTTTTGGTTATTGTGTAATTAATTACGTTTCCATTTGCATCAAAGTTAGGTGTTTTAGTTCTATTTGGGAACCCCTTACTATCAAATGCGTTTGCAAAATCAACATCGTTTACTAGTTCAAAAACTTCACCAGCACCTTTAAATTGTGAATTTCTACGTAGTAGTCCCAAGTATCTTGTATTTTCCTTATCACCCATAACAGGTACAGTAACGGATAAATCAACTACCGCTACCGAAGGACGATTACCCGGTATTTTAAGACCATAAGTTCTTGCTATGTTAAATAGTGAAGACCTTTGTTGTGCGTATTGTAAAACTGTTTCTTGTAGACTTCTATCAATATGGTAATTAAGGTTATCCCCTATTGCCGCATTTAAGTCTAATAATACCGAAAATATAGAAGCGTCGTTAGCGTTCTGAATTAATTCAGGATATTGTTGTTTAACATATTTTAATAAATCGGTTCTTAAACCAACAAAATCTCTTTCTGTGTATGATATTTTATTATTTGCCACTATAAATTAATTATTACGAAATCTTTAGTTTGAAATGCACTACTAGTGGTAGTGAAATCAACTCTTATTTTAGCTGTGTATTCTTCTGCTGCTCCACCAGCAACCCGATATACTCTATCGTCATTTGTGGTAACTAACGTACCTTCCGATTCTTCAGCTTCCAAAAGTGGCGTTACCTCTATATTGTCTATTCTTAGGTTTGGTA
>Ga0307488_10004050_pt1 | contig 12223 bp, 10 predicted proteins | sample SB02metaG_FD_202248 | JGI IMG/M metagenome (GOLD analysis project Ga0307488, IMG submission 202248) | Sea-ice brine microbial communities from Beaufort Sea near Barrow, Alaska, United States - SB 0.2 | ecosystem: Environmental > Aquatic > Marine > Coastal | place: USA: Alaska | collected...
GCAGAAGCGGCAGCACTTTGTATTAAATCGGGTAATGCGGTTATATTAAGAGGTGGTTCAGAGGCTATTCATACTAACCTAGCATTAGCTGACTGTTTGCATCAGGTACTAAAAGAACAAGGTATTGATGAGAATATTGTCGCTGTCATTCCAGATACTAGCCGTGATGTGATAGAGCAATTGTTAAAACAGCGTGAAACTATTGATCTAGTGATACCACGGGGTGGTGAAGGGCTTATTCGTTATGTCACTGAACATAGTCAAATTCCAGTGATCCAACATTTTAAAGGGGTATGCCATTTATACATTGATAAATTTGCTGACGTTAAAAAAGCAGTAGCGATTTTAGTGAATGGTAAAACCCAAAAACCCAGTGCTTGTAATGCTTTTGAAACCTTATTAATTCATCAAGATATTGTTGAGCAATTTTTACCGTTAGCGGTAATAGCTTTAAAAGAATTTGATGTCAAAGTTCACGCTTGTCAGCAAAGTTTAAGTCACTTTGAGCAAGCTCAATTGGCAACAGATGAAGACTATCATGCTGAATACCTTGCTCAAGAAATCGCGGTAAAAGTGGTGGATAGTTATCAAATGGCTATTGATCATATTAATGAGTATACCTCCGATCATACTGAAGTCATTGTTAGCCAAGATACGAGTCGGACACAAAATTTTATTCGCCAAATCAACTCATCAGTAGTGATGGTTAATGCTTCTTCGCGCTTTTCTGATGGCGGCCAATTAGGGTTAGGGTCAGAGATTGGTATATCAACCAGTAAACTTCACGCATATGGTCCAATGGGGTTATCAGCACTAACCACTGAAAAGTTTATTGTATTAGGAGACGGGCAAGTTAGAGGTTAATCTAACGATTTATCCTTCATCCCCGATTAAAAAAATTGGGGGACTTGAGGGCTTTATTTTTAGCAAGGAAACTGGATGTTTTTTGTATTAGGTTTTTGTTTAGTCACTTTAAGCTTTAACCTATTTTCCCACTTCCCTTGATGCTCTCTTAAACAAGACTCTTCACTATCAAAATGCACATTCTGACGGATTTTCTTGACGACAATACCCACTTTTAGTAATTGCTTTTGGATGCTATTGATGAGCTTTTCACCATGTTTATTGTTTGACAGTGCCCTTACTTCTGCATCAATATCAAAGACACAAGTAACAATTAAGCTAGCAGGAAAGTTAGTATAGTTAGCTCTATGGGTTAGCCAAATAAAACCGTCAATGTTAGTTTTTTCGCTTTCACACGCTATGGTCAGCGCTTTACAGATATTGTCATCAATTTTTTTTGTGGTTTTATTGAGTTTCATTAAATGAGCGCCTGCAGTAAAAAAATATTTTAGCTTTGCCGTTACACTATTTTAATGGTTAAAGTTGATGCTAAGCAATACATTTTAATTGGGGGCAATTAAGATAAGCGAATAAACATGAGTGTTGATATGATTGTTATCAATCGAGCTTGGCTGGAATAACAACAATCATATAGATATTTTTTATTAAAGGACTACTCACTCATTAAGCAATATATGAACAGCAGTAGTCAGTTATTGTTTTAGCTTTTATTTTAAAAGATGAATTGGCGGCCACTTCAAAAGATTGACCTGCATTGATGGTTTGCCAATCAGTATCGCCTGCTAATAAAATATCAACATCACCGGCTAAAATCTCCATCAATTCTTCTTCAGCAGTGGCAAATTCATATTCACCAACCATCATAATACCTAAGGTTTTCACTGAACCATCTAAAAATGTGATTTTACGGCTAGTGACTTTACCATCAAAATGAATACTGGCAGCTTTAGTTATTGTTACATTGTTAAATTCAGACATAGGCTTCTCTTTAGGTTAAATATTAGTTACTTTGATCTTAATAACTGCTTTTTCGTTACTCTGTGACTAAACGATTCAGTCACAGACATCGCTTAGTACCCTTAACTTCCTTCATCCATGAAATTAAGGGCATAAAAAAGCTACCAAATACTCACTCGATAGCTTTAGGACTATAGTAGCTGACGCTACTCGCCAGTTTCTACAATTTTTTTCATGTCAGTCATGTATCCGCGTAATTTTTTACCTATAACTTCTACACCGTGGTTACGAATCGCGTCATTAACTTCAATTAAACGGACGTTATCAACGGCGTTTGATGTTTCTTTGATACCCTCGCCTAACTCTTCTAATGTTAACTTAGTACTGAATTCTTTAAGTAAAGGTACGGCGGCGTGAGTAAATAAATAGTTACCGTATTCAGCGGTATCCGAAATAACTACATTCATTTCGTATAATTTATTACGGGCAATACAGTTAGCAATTAATGGTGTTTCATGAAGTGACTCATAATAAGCTGACTCTTCAATAATACCGGCAGCAACCATAGCTTCAAAAGCAAGTTCAACACCCGCTTTTATCATAGCAACAACAAAAAGGCCTTTGTCGTAGTATTCTTGCTCGGTAATTTCCACATCACAATCTACGGCTAATTCAAAGCTTGTTTCAGCTGTTTCTGCACGCCATGTCAATAAATTAACATCATCATTTGCCCAGTCAGCCATCATAGTTTCAGAGAAACGACCTTCAATAATGTCATCCATATGCTTTTCAAATAATGGACGTAAAATAACTTTTAACGCTTCAGACATATCAAATGTTTTGATTTTTGCTGGGTTTGATAAACGGTCCATCATATTAGTGATGCCGCCATGTTTTAAACCTTCAGTGGTAGTTGCTAAACCGTATTGTAATAATTTACGTGCATAAGCAGCATCCATACCTTGGGCAATTAATTGTTCATGACCAAGAACAGCGGCAGTTTGCAACATGCCACATAAAATAGTTTGCTCACCCATTAAATCAGACTTAACTTCGGCAATAAAGGATGATTGTAAAACACCTGCTCTGTCACCACCGGTAGCTGATGCATAAGCTTTTGCTATTGCTAAACCATTGCCTTGAGGATCATTTTCAGGGTGGACAGCAATAAGTGTTGGTACACCAAAACCACGTTTGTATTCTTCACGTACTTCCGTACCAGGACATTTAGGAGCAACCATGATTACTGTGATATCAGGGCGAATTTGCATGCCTTCTTCAACCACATTAAAACCATGAGAATAAGATAACGTTGCGCCTTTTTTCATAAAGGGCATTACCGCTGTAACAGCAGAAGTGTGTTGCTTATCAGGTGTTAAATTTAATACTAAATCAGCTTGAGGAATTAATTCTTCGTAGGTACCGACGGTAAAATCGTTTTCAGAAGCCCACTGCCAAGATTGGCGTTTTTCGTTAATTGCCGCGTCACGTAATGCGTAAGAGATGTTTAAACCAGAGTCACGCATGTTTAAACCTTGGTTTAAACCTTGCGCACCACAACCAACAATAACAATGTTCCAGTCTTTGATTAAGTTACAGCCATTGCTGAATTCTTCACGGTTCATGAAACGACATTTACCTAAGTGTGCTAATTTCTCACGCAAACTTAAGGTATTAAAATAGTTACTCATCTGATTCTCCTGCTTAACGACAATACGTTAATGTTAGATATAAATATTAGGTAGTAAGTGTCAGTTTTTCTGACCATGTCTAATAATAGACTATTCATCGCGTTGCTTAAAATGATATATTTGCATCATCATGTTGCAAAAATTGCAACAGCCATCAATAATAAGCCCAGTTGTAGAAGGTCGTTATGGATATTAAATCATTAAAAATGTTTCAACATTTAAGTCAAAGTTTACATTTTACTAAAACGGCTGAAGCGTATCATGTAAGCCCTTCAACACTTAGCCGTGTTATACAGCGAATGGAAGGTGAGCTTGGTACAACACTCTTGCATCGAGATAATCGCTCAGTCGTCCTAAGCTCTGCAGGTCAGCAGCTGCAAAAGTTTGCAGAGCAGCAATTGGAGCAATGGCAATTATTAAAACTAACGCTTGATCAAAAGCAAGCTGAACTCAAGGGTAAACTTCATATCTATTGTTCGGTTACTGCTGCTTATAGTCACTTGCCACCCTTGCTTGATAGATTCAGACAGCAACACCCCCTAGTAGAGATTATGTTAACGACTGGCGATGCTGCTGATGCGATGGAGCAGGTACAACAACAATCTGTTGATTTTGCTATTGCGGCTAAACCAGAGAATTTGTCTAATAGCTTCTATTTTCATCACCTGGCTCAAATTCCTTTAGCGGTTATTGCGCCTACTATGGCTTGCAAAGTTCAGCAACAGCTGAAAGAAAAAGAACTTGATTGGTCAACCATCCCGATAATTTTGCCCGAACACGGCTCAGCTAGAAAACGCTTTGAGCAGTGGTATCGAAAAAAACAGCAAGGAAAACCTAATATTTACGCTACGGTTTCAGGGCATGAGGCATTAGTGAGTATGGTGGCCCTAGGGTGTGGTATCGGTATTGCACCAAAAGTAGTTGTAGATAACAGCCCAGTAAAAAATCGAGTTCAGTATTTAAACTCAGTGGGTGAAATTGCACCTTTTGATTTAGGTATTTGTTGTTTGACTCAACAAAAAGAACAACCATTACTGAACGCTTTTTTTCAAGCGATTAGCGAGTAAATAAAAAATTTAAACGGAGACAGCCGAGGTTAAATACTGAAAAATCCTATCCATAGCACGGTACGAAAGCGCTTCAATGATATGTTCATGGCCAATATCTTCAGTATTGTCTATGTCAGCAATAGTCCGAGCAATTTTTAATATTTTGTGATGAGCACGTGTAGAAAGACCAAGTTTTTCTACCGCCAACTCTAAAAACTCATTATCTTGATGATTTAATAGGCAATGAGTTCGCACCTCGCTACTGGCCAAGTGTCCATTTGCCTTACCTTGTCTTGCGATTTGTAGCTGCCTGCAGTTTAAAACTCTTGCTTGTATTTCGTTACTTGTCTCACTGGTCTTTTTTTGATTTGCCCACATACCTTTTGGCAGTCGAGCCACTTCAATTTGAATATCAATACGGTCAAGGAAAGGTCCTGACAATTTATTTAAATAACGTAAAACTTGCTCAGGCGTACTGCGGTTGTCGTTATAGAATCCAGTAGGACTTGGATTCATTGCTGCTATTAGCTGAAATCGTGCCGGAAAAGTTTGTTTGTGCATAGCGCGTGAAATAGTGACTTCACCAGACTCCATGGGTTCACGTAAAACATCGAGCACTTTACGTTCAAACTCAGGCAGTTCATCAAGAAATAAAACACCGTTGTGAGCTAACGATATTTCTCCTGGTTGAGGTTGACTGCCACCACCAACTAAAGCAGCAGAAGAAGCCGTATGATGAGGTGCTCTAAAAGGTCGTGTTAACCAAGACTTGCTATTGACTTGTTGATGACTAATGGATTGAATAGCGGCTACTTCTATCGCCTCTAACTCGCTCATTGGTGGTAAAATCCCAGCTAAACGGCTAGCCAGCATTGTTTTACCTGTGCCAGGAGGGCCAATAAAAAGTAGATTGTGACTACCACTTGCCGCAATTTCTAATGCGCGTTTTGCTAGTGGTTGGCCGATAACGTCAGCCATATCTAAATCATTATTAATAGCTAAATGTTCCACGGTACGCTCTTCAACGAAAGGTAGCGTATTTTGACGAGCAAAATGGCCAAAGAGTTGAGTTAAATGATCAATTGCGTGTATTTTTGCTTGTTTGACCCAACTTGCCTGTTCAGCATTTTGTTTAGCGATAATAAGTGTTCTACACGATCGACTGCAAGCAATGGCCATTGGAATTTCACCAATAATTGCTCTTACTTTACCTGACAGAGCTAATTCGCCAGCAAACTCATAGTCATCTAAATTAGTATTAGGCAGCTGATCGGATGCTGCTAAAATACCAACAGCAATCGGTAAGTCAAAGCGGCCACCTTCTTTTGGTAAATCTGCGGGTGCTAAATTAACGGTAATACGTTTAGCTGGAAATTCATAACCACAATTAATAATTGCACTTCGCACCCTATCTTTAGACTCTTTAACAGAGGCTTCAGGCAAACCGACAATGTTAAATGCAGGTAAGCCATTGGCTAAATGCACCTCAACATTAACAAGCGGCGATTCAAGGCCAACGCGCGCACGACTGTAGACGGATGCTAGTGCCATAAAAGTCCATTTAATTATGTTAAGTAAAATCCTTGTCGTTTATTGTAGTAACTGATTGTAAAAATGGCGAATGTCAGAAAATATTTAATCAGTTATAACCGATCGATCGAATACTTATTTAAAAACTATAACAAAAAACCTTGCTCGAACCATTACAGCTATGGTACTAATTTAAATAGATAAACAAACAGACACAGAATTTAATATAATAATAGTTAATAACTATTTCAGGAAAACTGATAAACATGCATCATTTTAGCTCAGGGGCTCTTTTAACAAAGAACTCAGTCATTATTAACATTCTCGTCGTGCTGATTATAAAATCATCGCGGGGTTGTTTGTTGAGCTAAGAAAATAGCAAAAAATATTAAAACAAACCCCCGCTCTGAAAAGAACGGGGGTTTTGTCGTTTAGGCATTAAAAAAACTTACGTTGACGTAAACTGATTCTCATTACTTAAAAATAACAGGAGACTACTATTTAGCGTTATTGAGATAGTGAATAACAAACTGAATAGTTAGGAAATAAAAATGACAAAAGAAATACAGCATACGGGTAGTTCATTATTATTTGATATATTGGAGCAACATGGTGTACAACATGTTTTTGGTTACCCTGGTGGTGCCATTATGCCAATATATGATGCGTTATATGACAGTGAGGTTCAGCATTTTTTATGTCGACATGAACAAGGCGCTGCCTTCTCTGCTGTCGGTTATGCTCGTGCTTCGGGGAAAGTCGGTGTCTGCTTCGCTACATCAGGGCCGGGAGCTACCAATTTAATTACTGGCTTAGCTGATGCCCTTGCTGACTCTATTCCTATTGTTGCTATTACCGGGCAAGTGCCAACTGCTGCTATGGGCTCTGACGCTTTTCAGGAAATTGATATTTTTGGTTTATCTCTTGCCTGCACCAAACATTCTTTTCAGGTAACAGATATTAACGAGTTACCACAGGTGCTTCATAAAGCTTTTGCTATTGCCTTAGAAGGACGACAAGGACCGGTTCTTGTTGATATCCCAAAAGATATTCAATTAGCACAAATAAGTGATAGTTTAGAAAATTTCTCAAAATTAAAAAATAAAGTTAAATTGCCACCGGCAAATGTTGGCAGCGCTATCGCGCTATTAAGTCAAGCTAAACAGCCTGTTTTATATGTTGGTGGTGGTGTTGGTATGGCAAATGCGGTGCCTGAGTTAAGAGATTTTGCCCAACTGACTCGCTTACCAACTGTTTCTACCTTAAAAGGTTTGGGCGCTGCCAATCCAAACGATGAAAATTATTTAGGCATGTTAGGCATGCACGGTACAAAAGCAGCTAATATCGCCGTACAAGAATGTGATCTACTAATTGCTGTTGGCGCTCGTTTTGATGACCGTGTAACAGGGAAACTTGATGAATTCGCTCCCAAGGCTAAAGTCATCCATTTTGATATTGATACTGCTGAAATCAACAAACGCCGATTGGCTGATGTTGCCATCTTAGGTGATTTAAAAATTAATCTACCTGCCTTAGCTATTCCTTTAGACATCAGTGACTGGCAACAAAAGTGTCAACAAATGAAACTTGACTACGCGTGGGATTATAATCATCCAGGTGAAACCATTTTTGCGCCTGCAGTTTTAAAAGAAATAAGTGATCAAATGCCAGAAAATACCTGTGTGACTACCGACGTAGGACAGCATCAGATGTGGGCAGCACAACATATGTCTTTTGATGATCCGAGTGACTGGCTTACCAGTGGAGGCATGGGCACCATGGGCTTTGGTCTTCCTGCCGCTATTGGCGCACAAATTAGTCGGCCTCATAACTGTGTTGTTGCCGTTACGGGTGATGGTTCATTTATGATGAATGTTCAGGAATTATCTACTATCAAGCGCTTTCAAGTGCCAGTAAAAATAGTGCTAATTGACAATGGCAAGCTTGGCATGGTTCGTCAATGGCAAGAGTTGTTTTTTGATGGTCGTTTAAGTGAAACTGACTTATCTGATAACCCTGACTTTGTTATGTTGGCAACCGCTTTTAATATAAAGGCACAAGAAATAAATAAAAAATCTCAAGTTTCTGAAGCGATTAAAGAAATGCTTGACCACGATGGCCCTTACCTATTGCAAGTTAAAATTAATGCAGATGATAATGTTTGGCCGTTGGTTCCCCCTAATACCGGCAATGATAAAATGATGGAGAGTACCTAATGAACCGTTATCAGTTAGCGATAAAAGTAGACGATAAACAGGTGGTACTTGAACGAATTTTGCAGGTAACCCGCTATCGTGGCTTTTTAATTGATGGTATTACTGCCGAAGTAAATACGGGTACCCATATTGGTTATATTGAATTGTTGGTAAGAAGTGATCGACCTATTGAGCTTTTAGTTGACCAAATTAATAAACTTATTGATATTAAAGAAGTTAAATTAACAAATAGAGCCTCATAATATTAGGTGTGAGCGATAAAGCTCACAACCTCTTCTCCATTACCAAACTTGATAATCAATACTTATTGGACGTATAACATTATGGCAAAATTAAGATCAGCCACCTCTACTCAAGACCCTAACATGGCTGGCGCGATGGGAAATCGGGCTTGCTTGCTGGAGAAGAACAATGACAGAAGTTGAGTCCAAAGATGTTATTGAGGAGCATGAATTAGCCCTCGATTATTTACGTAAGATTCTATTAGCACCAGTGTATGATGTTGCAATTGAAACTGAATTAACGCCATTAACTAAGCTTTCTAATCGCTTAGGGAAAGAAATAACGCTTAAACGTGAAGACCAACAAATCGTGCATTCATTTAAGATAAGAGGGGCTTATAATAAGCTTGTCAATTTATCTAAAGCGCAATGTATGAATGGTGTAATTGCCGCTTCAGCGGGTAATCATGCTCAAGGTTTGGCACTGGCAGCAAAGAAACTAGGTATTCATGCCACTATCGTGATGCCATTTACTACGCCTGAAATTAAAATTGATAATGTTCGTCGATTTGGTGCAGAAGTGCGTTTAATCGGCAGAAACTTTAACGATGCACAGACTGCCGCGTCGGCTCTTGCTAAAGATGAAAACAAGCCCTTAATCCATCCTTTCGACGATGTTGATATCATCGTTGGTCAAGGAACGGTAGCGAAAGAATTACTGCAACAACAACCGAATGCCGACGTTGTGTTTATTCCTGTTGGCGGCGGTGGTTTACTTGCCGGTATGTCGGTTTATTTAAAACAATTAAAACCGAGCATCCGAGTTATTGGTGTAGAAGCCGAAGACTCGGCCTGCCTAAAAGCGGCCTTTAATGCCGGCACTCCAGTCGACTTAGATCAGGTGGGGTTATTTGCTGATGGTGTTGCTGTTAAACGTATTGGTGAAAACACCTTTAATTTGATTAAGCGTTACTGTGATGAAGTTATCACGGTAACCAGTGACGAAATATGTACTTCAATAAAAGATATATTTGAGCAAACGCGTGTAATTTCAGAGCCAGCAGGCGCTTTGTCGTTAGCTGGGTTGCAAAAATACTGCCAAAACCAAGATGCTGAAAAAAAATCAGGAAATGAGTCTTTAGTTGCCATTTTTTCAGGTGCGAATATGAATTTCCATACACTGCGTTATATCTCAGAACGTTGTGAGTTAGGTGAGAAAAAAGAAGCGGTACTTGCCGTGACGATCCCTGAAGAAAAAGGCAGTTTTCGCCGTTTTTGTAAAAACTTAGGGGGTAGAGTCATTACTGAATTTAACTATCGCTATGTGAATAATCAAAAACATGAAAATAATCCAGCAAATATTTTTGTCGGTGTCCGTTTAGCTGGGGAAATGGGTGAGCGCCAACAATTAGTCGAATTATTAATTAATGAAAACTATAAAGTGGCAGATTTTACTGATAATGAAATGGCAAAATTGCATGTTCGTTACATGATTGGTGGTCAAAAACCGCCATTACTGCAAGAGCGATTATTTAGCTTTGAATTTCCTGAATATCCTGGCGCATTAGAGAAGTTTTTAGATACTTTAGGTGAACATTGGAACATTACGCTATTTCATTACCGTAATCATGGGGCAGCTTTTGGTCAGGTATTAGCAGGCTTTGAAGTAATTAATGACCAAGAATTAGATTTTTTCCAGCACCTTGATGCACTCGATTATCAATGGCATGAAGAGAGTAATAACAGTGCTTATCAAGCATTTTTAGCTCATTAAAAAAACAGAGCTTAAAATAGTTATTTTAAGCTCTGTTCATCTAGGCTCATCAGTTGTTGACTCCATCAAGAAATAAGAAGACATTGACGGTGTTTGATCGTTAAGGGGCTTAGAATCTCGATCTTAACTATTTATAAGGGTTGATAAAACAGTCTTTACCATTAGGGCTATTTTTATTGAGATAACCCCTTAGAGTAAACTTTACAAGACCAATGCCTCTTAACCTGTTCATTTGTTGCCTATAAAACCATTTCAAAAAAATAAAGCAGACTAATTTATCCAATTAGCTATTCTAACGATTTATCAATGAGCATATGACATGAGTTCAGATCTAATTATTGCATTATCGACTTTTGCCTTGGTGTCATCTATTACCCCCGGGCCTAATAATCTAATGCTAATGTCATCAGGGGCAACTTTTGGATTTAAGCGCACTATTCCAATGATGCTTGGCGTAGCGGCAGGTTTTATCTTTATGTTGATAATGGTCGGCATTGGACTAGTACAGTTATTTGATAGTTATCCATTAACGTATCAAATATTAAAAGTCTTTAGCATAAGTTACATTTTTTATTTAGCCTTTAAAATTGCGACATCTTTGGCACCTGAAGATAGGAGTAATAAACATGCTAAGCCATTCTCATTTTTGCAAGCCGCATTATTTCAATGGGTTAACCCAAAAGCTTGGACAATGGCGCTAACAGCGATGAGCGTCTACTCACCGACACGTGATCTTAATGCTATTTTATTAGTTACCATAGTTTTTGGTTTAGTGAACATACCCTGTGCAAGTGTATGGATAATACTAGGGCAAAAATTACGCATACTCTTAAAAAATGATAGCCACTTACGTCTATTTAACCTCGCGATGGCAGCTTTATTAATCATGTCGGTCTATCCTGTCTTACTCAACTAATATAGTCAGTTAGGTATACCATCTAATTACCTGTTGACATAATATGTCAAAAGGTGCAGGCTAAATAACAATTAAAGTCGGTAAAGGAAAAAAGATGGTAAACACTAACGTAAGTAGAAAAACAGTCGATATTGACCCCGCGAAAATGGGTAAACATATGATTAAAATAGTAGTGGGCCTTGTTGTTGTGGGCGTAGCTTGGTCAGCGCTCTACACCATTGATGAAGGTCATGTCGGTATAGTTAAACGCTTTGGTGAAGCCACTACTCAAGTAAGCCCGGGTTTACATTATAAAATTCCGATTGCTGACACAGTTAATGAATTAGAAATTCGTACTCGGAAGAATTCAGAAGCCTTAAAGGCATCAACCTTTGAGCAAATGCCAGTACAAGTAGAAGTATCAGTAAACTGGACGGTTAATCGCACTGAAGCCTTCGAGTTATATAAAAATTATGGAGGTTTAGATCAATTTGAAAATCGTATTTTAGATCCCCGATTACGCTCTGCAGCAAAAGATGCATTAGCGCGTTTCAAGGCTGAGCAAATCATACAAAATCGTGGACAAGTTATTTCAAGGATTGAAGACACATTGGCTGATGCCATGGGTGACTTTCCAGTCAAACTCGATAGTGTGCAAATTGAAAATTTAGTGTTACCCGCTAAATACCTTCAAAGTATTGAAACTAAACAAACGGAGAAAAATTTAGCCGCAGCCGAGAAACACCGATTAGAGCGTCAAAAACTTGAAGCTCAACGCGAAGTAAATACTGCAGAAGCCCAACGTGATGCAGAAAAAGCGCGTGCAGATGGGTCTGCTTACGCTATTACCGTTGAAGCCCAAGCACAGGCCGAAGCAATTAGGGTAAAAGGTATTGCTGAAGCGGAGACCATGCAGAAAAAGTCTAAGGCAATAAAAAATAACAAGATATTAGTAGACTACGTAAAAGCATTACAATGGAATGGTCAAATGCCAACAACTGTTATGGGCGGTGGTCAGGATATTTT
>Ga0307488_10004056_pt1 | contig 12221 bp, 19 predicted proteins | sample SB02metaG_FD_202248 | JGI IMG/M metagenome (GOLD analysis project Ga0307488, IMG submission 202248) | Sea-ice brine microbial communities from Beaufort Sea near Barrow, Alaska, United States - SB 0.2 | ecosystem: Environmental > Aquatic > Marine > Coastal | place: USA: Alaska | collected...
TTTTATTAGTCATCCACTGACTTAGAACAGGGTTACGATCTACTTCCTTTATAAGTTCACCGATATGGTACTTAGCCATTGTGTCACTATAGGATAGATACAAGAAGTTCACATCTCTACCCATCTTCAAGGCTCTCCAAACAGGAAAGGCGTGACCGATAATGGTAGACTTAAAGTGGGTTCTGGGTACGACACTCACATAGTTAAGGCCCTCGTCTATAGCCCGTTCTACATCATCGCACATTTTACCTACATGCCACGCATTAAATAACTTGGGCTGGTCAAAACTAAGAGACCATATGTCTCTTACAAAGTCCCACATACCACCAACCTTAACAGCAGATGTAGCTTTCAGTCCTCTGGACAAAAGTGCAAAAGCATCTTCGTAAGAGGTCACATCTTTCTTATTAGTTGCCATCCGGAGTCTTCTGCATCAAAGCCCCTAGCCGAATGGATAACCGCATACGAGTGTCCTCATCGTGTATCTCTTCGGCTAAGATATCAAGTACTTCTTCTACAAACGAAATGTTTACTAGCCCTCTAGCTATTCCTCTAGAACCTTGAATACCTATATCAACGGCTTTTACAGCATCGCCCGGACGTTGGAAAGTTAGGTTTTCTAATTCGTCAATAGCTTTTTTAGTAATTCGATCATATATTTTTCTTTGCTCTACATCATCTTTAGCTAACTGAGAAGCTTGAGACTCCTCCACTTTAGCCAAGGCTTTTTCCTCTACATTATCCTTACGTTCTGACCAATTGTACCTCCGCTTCCAACTGTATATAGTTGGGGCAGATACCGGTTCATTCGGGAACTTTTCACCCAGCCCAGATACAATTTTGGAAACTGTCATTCCTTGAGAATACAATTTGAATGCATGGGTACGTACTTCTAAAGGTGCTTGTCTAGGCATCAAACATCCCACTTCCACCAGTTTGTAGGGGAGCCTGTGGTTCGTCTCCGTCGTATGACCCTTGATCATCAGGGGAGTCCCAACTTCCCCATCCACCATCGCTGAATGCCATGTGGTCAGGGTTTTGAGATTCGATACTTCCCCCATATGGAGTGCCATCTGATTGTAGCATTTTAGACCAGTCCATCTTTGAACGTCTGTCGGTGGAAGCTGAATGACAAGACGGAATATCTACCTTAGTTCCAGCGGGGCCAGTGTTTGAAATTACACTCTTGAAATCTATTGTGATTTCCTTCCTCATGCACATGCCTTCCCAGATATGGGCTTGCTCATTAAAGGGTTTGAAGCTGGAGTTGTCTTGGATATCAGAGGTAGTGCGTTGTACGCCCTCGATGGTCTGATTGTATTTACATGCAGTAAACTTACACCAGACTACTTTTCCTACTGCTTCTCTCAGGCTTTCATCTGTCATACCTTCAGGAAGGGTGGATTTATACTCTTTGCTGTTCTCTTGCTTCTTTTTCCCACGATTTACATAAAAGGTTGATCGCTGTTGGTTATGCATTGTCATCTAATTCTATCTCCTTAGCCCATAAAGCTATACACGCTGCGTCCGCAAAATCTTGTTCAGGGAAAATCTTACCCCACTTTTTTTCAGCAAATTCCATTATATCGGGTTTCTTGGCGTTTCCCTTACCGATAACCTTCTTTTTCCATGTATTATTGTCAACAGCGGAGAATGGAATACCTGACCCATAGAGTGCATACTTACAAGTAGCTGCTACGGACGCAATAGCGATAGTAGCTTTGGCGTTTTGGATGTATATAGCGGACTCTATTCCCGCCGCATCTGTAGATATTATACTAAGTTGACGGTAAAACTCATCAACTATTTCGTAAAACCTGTCTTCCGCTAGCTTTTTCTTGCTACTACATTTTATCTGCTGTAAGACCTCCTCATCCTCTCCTAGAAGTACCATGTGGATAGCTTTACTTGACGTGTCTATTCCTAGTGTTCGCATTAATTCCTCTCTCGTCTGTCGCCATCAAAGCCCCCAGTTCGTACAGTAACTACCCTAGATATGGTTGCTACTGCTGAAGAATACAACTTCAACCGTCCTAAAGCTTGTTGGTACATTGCTTCAATTTCTATAATATTTCTTCGCAAATCGCCCAGATCATCATTCTTTAGGAAGATTTCTCCTCTAGTAGCTTCCTTGGTGGGGCGTTTCTCACCCTTCATGTCATACTCTCTTAAGAGTTCAAATGACATTACATTGTAAATCTCATCAAAATGTGCAGTCATAGCACCTTTACGAGATTCTAAATCCGCCACATGCTGCTCAAGCAAGGCTCTATATGCCCCAAAGTATATTAAATACTTACCAATCTCATCAGGGGTGGCAGTAATCAAATCTTTAAAGGTAGGTGCCTTGTAATCTCCTGACTCAAACCCAGTTATAAACTCAGGTATTTCTAAAGTATCCATATAAGATTTAGCTTTAGACAGGGCGTCTACTGCATTCCATCGTTTTTTCATTTATCAACTCCTTTACATACACACCATGGAGGACCTGTACATTTCCAATCTTGGGGTAGTACTTCCTCAGCCATTACCTCTTGGCACATCGCTACCATCTGGCCCCATAACTCCTCGTCCTTTTCTATTCTGTACTCTTTCCAAGTTTGATTATCTTTGTTCTCGTACAAAATGAAGGCTTCATCATAGTCTGTACTATTCAAATAGCATTGAACCTGCATTATGTGTTCTGGCTTAGGGCCTCTTAGTTTATCAAATCCTCTAGCATTAATAGTTTTTAATTCTACTATCCAAGTCTTTTCCTTGAAATCAATGATAAAATCTATTCTCCCTGAAATAGGAAGGGGGTCATTGACTAGAAAGCTTTTTTCGTCTTCTATATACAATTTAGCAGACTTTAAATATTTTATAAACCTATCTTCAAAAGAATTACCTGTAGAGAATACCCTAGATAATAAAGGGTCGATCTCCTGAAGGGGTAGAGGGTCTCCTTTTGAATCCACCCCCCAGTAGTGATACCATAGAGATTTTTTACACTCTAGCTTTAATGCCGAAGGGTAGAAGAACTTAGGTCTACTTGCTCTTGACGTGTAACCCATAACTTTATTTAGAGTTCTTGTAAGTACCTGACTCTTATGTATCTTCCCTGTTTTAGGGAGACTGGTTGTCTGTATCTGTCCTATTCCCGGCATGGTGCTCCTCCATAAAGCTAGTGAACTCATCTCTAAGCCCACTTAGTGTTTGTTCTTTTAGGTGCCAAACTAGGGGGAAACCCATATCACCTAAGTCCTTATCTCTTTTTCTGTCACGCTTACCAAGGTGACCAAATACTCCATCTGCCTCTATTATCACATCTAATTCTGGTAAAAAGAAGTCAACGGTATACTGCCCCATGCGTACTTGGTACTCATAGAGCAAACCGTTTTCTTCGATTACACTCTTCAACAGTTTCTCCTGAGGAGTGTTATCCCTGTAAGGCACTCTTTATCACCTCAAAAGCAGATTTATCGAGTTTGAAATAGTCTCTCACATTAGCCCATCCTTGTAGAGACTTCTGATTGGGTAACAAATCAGAGGAGTAGAAGGCTCCTTTCTGAGTGATGATTCCTTGATTCAAAGCTTCTTTCAAATAAGTCTCCACCTCGTCGATGCCTCCTTCAAGTCTGAATGGTACAGAAACCTGCTCCCAACGCTCCCCACCAAACTTGTCTTTTAGTAAGGAAGCATTGATATCAAAACCTACACGCTTATCAGCCCCATTGACCTTTTCTTTGATGTAAGCACCTCTACGAGTTTCCAGCACACCGTGAGCAAAGAACTGTTGACCTTTACCTCCCGGCATAGTTTCTATTGCTGATACTGGCCCCATACTACCTCTGACTTGGTTAATCGCAACTAATGTTGAACCATAACGAAGCATAGGGAAGAATCGAACAATAGCCTGATTCCATGACCGTGCTTGCCAAGCCATCGGGTTATAGTTGAATAGATCATCTTCCTCAGAGATAGCCGTAGGAATTAGCCCTGCAATGCTGTCAAGACCTATGAGAGTTACCCCTGCTTTCATGGTAGCGTAAATCCCTTCATACGCTTGCTCTGCGTTAAGGGCGGGTAGCACTAGGCACTTAGAAGCGTCTACCCCGTTCATCTCAGCCCATTCAGCATCCCAAGATAGCTCTGTATCAATTATGGCGACTGTACCGCCTCTATTCTGAACCTGTTTAGCTAGACTTAGGAGTAGGTAACTTTTGCCAGATGACCAACCACCAAACATTAGGAACATCTTCTTTGCAGGAATTCCCCCATTAGTAATCTTGTCAAGCTGAGGGATGCCAAACGGTATACGATCATACTTGAAGAACTTGTCATCACCGGCTAGGAAGCCTAATTCTGACTGATCAAGAAGACCGGTGAACATATCCTCTGAGGACTTACCTAGTAAGTCAGTAGGTTTACGCTTCGCCAATGGAGTTCCTGTTCAGATATGCTTCTCCCCATGCCATGCACACCGCTGCACACTGTATGACTTCCTCAAACATTCCAGCACTTCGTTTTTCATATACCTCTCTAGCCACTTCACCTACTTCTTCAGTTAAGATGACAGTCCAATGCTCATCTGAGTTTTGAGTTTGGTCACCCCATTTTCCATCTTGTCGTTCACGTTCTGCTAGAACAGCCTGTAGTACGTTAGCTCGTGTCATTTCATTTACTGGCATAATTTTATTCTTGACCTTTCGTTATGTAAGATATTTCTTGTTGGACTTTTTTATAGATTTCTATGAAAACTTTGTCAAAAGCCTCTTTTGCCTCATCTACTTGCTTATCAACGTCCCCTTCAGTATCAATGTCGTGGATACCGATTTCTACTTTTGCAGATTGGTAGTTGCCCAAATTAACTGTAAAAGCCATATTCTGTGATACTTTCATCTATTTCCCCTTATTCCCTATTGTTGATCCTGTTAGTAACGCTCCAAAAGCCAAGTGGAACAGACCACCACCCTTGAGGGTGAACGGTTCGTGTTGGCTCACTAGCTTCTTCATGTATTCCATCTGTACCATCGGGTCGTCTATTAGTTGTAGATTTGCCATGTAGCTATCCACGTCTAAAAGCATTGCCCTAGATACCCCGTACCACACTGGTACTACCATGAAGTCATATATACAAATTACAAGGTAAGTAATAAGTGCTGTCCACCGCCAATAATCACGCATTATCCACTCCTTTCTTATGAGCTATCACTCTATAAATTGTAACAAATTTGTAGCGGGAATGTCAATAGTCTGAGGGGCGTATTCCACCTTTTCTGCCCATGATGGGTTCGCTACTTCTATATCTACTTGTAATGTAAGTCCTAATGAATTTTGTTCCATTATATCCTTTAGATCGTGTACCACTTCATGGTACTCACTCTCATGGACTTCAAAGACTAATTCATCGTGAACCTGAATCAAAAGTCTTGATGGCTTATCTTTAAGATACTTGACACATTCAATGAAACGTTCAGTAACTACTTCTGCGGAAGTGCCCTGAATCAAAAAATTAATACCCTTGTAAGCGTCATTTTTATTAATTCGGTATAAACGACCATATTTATTCCTTACTGTGCCAGTACGCTCAATAGCCCTTTCTACATTAGTCTTAAAGTCTTTGAACCCCGGCATGCGTTCTATAAAATTATTCTTATACTCTCTTGCTTTTGTTCTGGATATCTGTAATGTCATAGCCAACTTCTTCTCCCCCATACCGTAAAGAACCCCAAAGGTAATCGTCTTTACAAGTTGACGGTAAAACGAGAAGTCAGGGTGGTCTTTGCCAATCCCATACGCAACAACTGCGTTTTCTGAGTGAAAGTCTACATTAGGCTTATTCAACAAAGCAGTGGCTTCAGGGGTGTTTAGGTAATACAGAAGCATACGTACTTCCATCTGAGAGTAATCCATTGCAACTAGTTTGTATCCCGGTCTAGGGGTTACAAGTTGTCTAACATGGCACTCCCCTTCTTCTCCCACCATCTTATCCCCACCTAAATATGCCCATGACTGGAGGGTGCTATCTGATAACTTAGGGAGCTTTTCAATCTTACCTTTATTAAGTGCGACCGCTTTTACACGCTCTCTTACCACATTAAAGTCTTCAGGAGACTCCAGATTCTTTTCTGTAATATAAGTAACACTTGCCGGTATATTTTGCAGGTTAGGATTAAGCGATGAGAGTCTTCCTGTACCCGCTTGCCAATTAGAAAATGTAGAATGTATAGTCGAGTCATGTAGATACGGTTCCAAGTATGTGTTTTTTAACTTAGCTAACGTTCTATACTGCTTTACAAGCCCTGTGAATGGGGAGTCTATCTGAACTAATGCGTCCTCTGCCCACGATTCTATATGTGGCTCTCCTGAAGCTTGATGGGAACACTCTGCGTTCCTACACTTCGGTGTAAAAATAGGAGAGTGAAGACCTTTGGCGTTCATTATTTTACTAATATTAGGCCCAGAATTAATGTTAAACTCCTTCCCAGCGTCCTCAAAAAGAATCGTTTGTATCTCCTCCATACGAGTTTCTATACGTAACTTTAATTTTTGGGCTAATCCTACGTCTACATTAATCCCCGGTCTCTCTACTTCTAATAACGCTTTGGTTGAACCCAACATTAGTGCCCAGATTTCCATCTGTTTAGTATTGCGTATCTCATCTAGGCAGTCGGTGTATAGTCTCCATGTCCAGTATACATCCTTCTCGCAGTACGGGCCTAAGATAGACGGAGGCGCTAGGGAAAAGTCTTCACCCCATCCATTTTTTGTTATGACAGCTTTCGTTTCTATATCATATGCACCCGCATCTATTCCGTATCTACGAATAATAGAGGGGGTAAGACCTAGTTTGCTTACATTGGAATGTTCTGTTAGACGCACCATGACAAGGACGTCAATGAGAACCTTGTCTTCAACAGATAACCCATCCTTCTCTAGGAAGGCGGCATCAAATTTTAGGTTATAAGCATATACTCTCTTAGCTCTATTCAATACAGACATAAGCTTAGGGAGGTTTTCCAATGGTAAATTGGAGTCAGGGGTTTTATGACGAAATGGAAAGTAAAAAGTCTTCCCTTCAAGGGTGCCTACCCCAATGCCACAGTTCTGGTGTGTTCCGAACCTATCCAGACCATTTGTTTCTACATCTACAAACAAGTCCTCATTGCTGCTAGAAAGCACACCCAGAGCATCTTCAAATTCTTTCGCTGTTGTTACTACTGACAAGGCTCATCGTCGCCTTCGGTCGGCACGATTACGGAACTCTGTGTTACCTACGCCGTTTTTCCATCCTGCGTTTAGGTCATGCTTCAAAATCCAATGCGGGCGGTGAACTCCGCCTATCCGATCTTTAGGGGTGCTATCACTTGGGTAAGCTTCTAGGTATCCTTTTTTACGAGCATATTCTGGTTTACTACTCTCTCTCATCTGTCGTCGTCTAGCAGCCCTATCCATTTTTTTACTACCCATCTTTCTAGCCTCATTTCCTGTAAATAAATAAGGGGGTGGTTTCCCACCCCCCTAAGCTAACTACTCCCATGGGAGTTTTTCAACAAGCTCGTTTCCTTCTACCTGAGATTCCGACTTAGAGTCATCAATACTCACAGCAGAGGTTGGGACATCACCCACTTCGGATGACTGACCTACACCATAGTTATCCATCATATAGTCCCACGCCGAAGGAAGGTCGCTTACCTTGGCTAACCTATCTTCAGGAATTTTAAGCTCTAGCAAAGCTTGTGCAGCAATAGAATAATTAGTATTTCTTCCTGCCCCACGTCGAGTCACTTTGATGACACCCTTAGTAAGGTCACCACCCCAATCGTTATACACGTCTACTAGATCGTTGTAGTATTGATCGTCTCTACCAAAGGGTAGTATGCAGAACCTGAAATCACCGACTTCCTCGACATAACGTTTAGTTTTGCCATCTGGTAAGAATACCTCATTCCAAGCTTCATTCTTCTTCACGGCATGCGCTACATTATGTATGTACGCCCAGAACCCAAAACGGTACGAAGGTCTATTACCTTCAGGAACAGGTCGAAGTGGACCGTCTTTATCTGCAAGAACCTTAGTCCATCCACCGCTCCCGTCAGTCTGCTGAAAGGTGTGAACCCAGAAGCTGTCCATGTAAGGGTCGTCGTCTTGACCAGATGCCACGGAAGTTAAGAATACTTGACTGTCCTCCAGCCAAAACTGCTCCCTGCGGCTCCCGCCTCCATCTCCACCTGTACGGCGGCTATTTCTCATTTCACCAATTCCCGGCATTATAATCTCCTTACCAGTAGTTTCTGTTACTAATAATTTCATCTATTAGCGTTTTATCAGAAATTTCCTGAATGTCCTTGTTACCTTCTGGTAACTGTATGTAACTAATCCTACATGTGGGTGAAAGCTTTGTCAAACAATGCTCTGTCCCAATCCTTCCAGCCTCATCATTATCTAAGCATAACACAATTTCGCCTATTGATAAATCTTTTAATAATTGCGCCTGAGTCCCAGATATACTGGCACCTAGCAACGCTACTGCATTGTAACCCATCTGGTCTAACCACATGGCATCTAACGAACCTTCGGTTATACACACCATCTCAGTACCCCGAACTAACGGCTGCCCGAACAGAACTCTAGATTTTTTAAATCCTGTGGCATATACATACTTTGGTTGTTCACCTTCTGCCCTACGAATTAGGTGACCCACATTAACTTTGTCTTTGTCTAAAATAGGCACGGCTAACCCGTTTTGTGAAGTTATCCCACAGGAAAATCTCTTCAAGGTATCTACTGTGAAACCTCTGTCGAATATCCAGTCCGGTACATAAGATTGGTTGAAGTCAAATGACATCTCTCTGTTACCCTCATTCGGGTCAGCCTTCCAAATCAAATCATCAAATACATTTATGTCAACCACATACGCAGAGTTACCTATATATTCATCTACAGCTTTATCATCCATCTGTAAATATTTCTTAAAAAAGTATTTTAGGTCTCCCCCGCCACATCCTGCGTAACAAATCCATTTACCTTTAACAGTATTTACTGAAAATGAATCATGAGAATCTCTGTGGAACGGGCATAACATCTGGGATTCGCCGTGAGGTACGTTGAACCCTGCCTTAATCATTAACTCTTGCCAATTAGACATTACTACATTGCTGCCATATCTGTTTCGGTGATTAGCCCTTGGTTAACATCCCACTTCAAAGTCGCTAGGTCAGACCCTAAAACACCATCTCGGAACTTCTGAAATTGTACGTCTCTCAACTGAGGGAAGTTTTCAACTAGACACATCGACAATGCCACATCACTGGCTCGAATAAGCGCATCTCCGAATGCAACTTGATTAGGACCCGGAGGTTGGAACAAGTTAGCCCCTGCTTCACGAGTAGCTTGAGTAGCAGCTACGATAGTCATATTATTAGCTAATGCAAAATTCTTCAATCCGTAGAATAAACTATGACTCTGCTCCCATGCGGCACGATTAGAAACCGCAGTAGAAACTAGGTACACGCCATCAATGATACAAATGTCTGGGCGGTACTTACGTATAAGCCCTGAAATCCCTGACATAGATATACTTTCCTCCCCTGAGATACTGTCACTTATCATAAGGTTCTTTCGATTATTACTCTGTAAAAACTTCTTATACAGGGCTGTGTCCATTTGTGAACCTGTTCGTATCGCATGATGGGATAACTTTATTCCCATCATATTTGACATTACTACATCTACTCTCATTCCTATTGATTGCTTAGTCATTTCAGTGGAAATTAGTAGCGTTTTCTTACCCTGAAGGGCGGCTTCACAGGCAATTTTTACACATAACCATGTCTTACCGACTGTAGGTCTTGCAAAGAATGATACTAACTCTCCGGGCTGCCAACCCATTCCGGTGGCATTTATGGTTCTAAACGGTGTACGTATACCGATCATACCCTCTCCAAGAGTACGCTTTTCTACTCTATCTTCGTACTCGGCGAGTCTATCGGTTTCACCATCGTCATATTGAGAAACGTCTTCATCGTAACCTACTTCAACATCTGCTAGAGAGTTAACTATAGAAGTTAGAGCCGATTTAGGGTTAGAAGAAAGTAAGGTTTTATTATCAGAGAAGGACTTGATTACCTGTCTAAACAGGACTTGTTTCTTAAACTCTTGTTGTGCGTAATCAAAATTAGTATCTCTGGCATCAGAGCGTAAGGATGGGTACTTTTCTAACAACGCCCCATTGCTTACCGCCTCTTTAAAGTCGTCTCTAAATTTCATTGACCACTCTACAGCATCTTTGTGTACCACAAATTGACTAAGCGGGTGATTGAATTTCTTAAAATTCTGGTCTTCTAAAAGCCCGAAAACCAACGCTGACTCTACAAAACTGAAACTTTCGCTATCCATTTGGGGTCCTCTCGACTACATACACTTCTCGTCCTGCACTATTTATAATACGGAATTTTGCGGGGCTTGTCACTACGCAATTTAAGCTATAGGTCTGCGCCTCACGGACACCGGTAAAAACACCGTAATCCCAGAGTTCTTGAGATGAAGGTAATTTGCCTTCAAGATGACACAACAAACGTACCTTATCCTGAGGGGGTAACGTTATAGTTGAAATGTTATTTCGTTGTATCGGTTCTCTTTTTACTTGCCGTTTTCTTTTTTGGCGGCGAGTTCGCGAGTTTGGTTTTGTCATTTAGAGAGTTCTCCAATCGCATAATTAGCTCATTTTGAGTGATAGCGTCATCTGCGGTAGGGAACCATTTGTTCTCTACGTGCATAAGACGTCTCCAAGCAAGCTTATCATCGGGAGTCCCTTTTGTCAAAACTAGGTAATAAAGGTCAGGACGTTCGACATTAGGTAGGTAGTTCCAATGTCCCTTCATTATATAAGTGGCTTTAATTTGCCGTTCACTGTCCCGTAGACCAACATACAGCCCGCACAGGGTCTTGTATAGTCCTTCTCCCTCAACCACTTTTTTGATGGCACTTAGTTCGTTACCAATAAATCCATGGGGAGTATACTCATCATCGAATTTCTCTTCGTACCATCCTTTGTAGAGGTCAAAAATATCTTTAGATGTCAGGGATTTATTCGAGGGAGCCATAATAATTATTAAACTTTTCTTTTAGGGCTCTTTTGATCTTATACAAAGATACCCCGTTAATGCCTTTACCAATTTCAGTATTAGAGAATCCAGTAAGACGTTTAATAAGGTAGTCGGATTCTTCATCAGAGAGGTCTAGTACCTCTAGGTCGATCTTATCAAGCACTGCTTCAATATCATCAGTCTCATCTGCTACCTCGTAGCCTGAAAACTCCCAATCACCTGAGTCAGAATTTTCAGAGGCTCCTAAACTTGCCACGTATCTGGGTCTTCTGGCACTTTTAGTATGTAATGTACGTATAGTATTTACCATACTTGTATGAAGATAGGTATGGAAACTTGTTTGTTTGGCTACATCAAATTTTTCAGCAGCTTTTATTATTACTATTCTAAGTTCTTGGGCTAAATCTTCTCTATCAAAGCCGGGGATGTACGTATTGCTTACAAATCGTTGTACTTTAGGCTCCCACTGCTTGATTAATTCGTCGTTTACTATCAATAGCTACCTCTTTATTACGTCTAGCAGTATAAAAATGATTTTTAGAGCAATATATCCCTTTGTAACGTTCTTTATGACCCCTAATAATTGCATCTCTGTGTCTATAAAAGCTAATTTTACACCAACTACACGTAACTTGCAAGTATCTAAAGGTGAATTTACACTCTTCTGAGTGCCATTTTCTGGCATCTTGTACTTGTTCACCACATATCTTACATCTAGGGATAGAACGGAGGCGGGGAGCTTTGGTTATGTACCCTCTACGGGATAACATATTATGTACGTTCTGCCGAGTCGTACCTATCAAGGAAGCAATTTTTGAGGTTGACATAAAAGGGTCACGTTCCTTCAAACGAACTACCCTATTTTTATTCTTCATCATTACCGGGGTCAGGCATATTAGGCAAATTAATAGACTCTGTATCTGGATCAGGCATATTGGGTAACTCGATAGGTTCCGTGTCTGGGGCTGGCATGTTAGGTAAACTGATCACTTAGTTTTCCTCCTTTAATTCTTTAACCTCTGCCCTAAGTTTTTTTAGTTCTTCTAACATAAGAATTGCAAGTTGTTTATATTTTACTGCTTCGGGTCTATTTTTATCATCATAAACAGTTAGTTCAGGTAATATTTCATG
>Ga0307488_10004058_pt1 | contig 12217 bp, 14 predicted proteins | sample SB02metaG_FD_202248 | JGI IMG/M metagenome (GOLD analysis project Ga0307488, IMG submission 202248) | Sea-ice brine microbial communities from Beaufort Sea near Barrow, Alaska, United States - SB 0.2 | ecosystem: Environmental > Aquatic > Marine > Coastal | place: USA: Alaska | collected...
ACAGGGGTGAGCGGCACATCGGCTCTTAACACTGTTGTAACTGAGTCTGATGGTAATCTTACGGTACTGGGCCTTAATTCTATTGGGTCAGTCGGTGCAACCTCTGTATCATCAAACTCAGTAATTCCTGTAACGGGTGTTTCTGGAACAGGTTCAGTAGGTGCCTCTACGTCTAGGGTTGGTATTAACGCCAACATAACAAGTGGTGTGGTAGGAACTGGATCAGTTGGCTCTGTAACCGTAACGGGTCTAGCAAATCAAGCCGTCACAGGAGTTTCTAGCACTGGATCAGTTGGCTCTGTAGGCGTAAACCAAGAGTTCTCCGTAACAGGTTTATCTGGCACAGGCGCAGTAGGCACCGTTAGCGTAAACCAAGCGTTTGCCGTAACGGGCTTGTCGGCTACAGGCACAATAGGCACCGTTAGTGTAAACCAAGCATTTGCTGTTTCAGGCGTAGCAGGTACGGGGGCGGTAGGCGCTACAACTTACAATTTCTCCTACCCAGCCACAGGTGTGCTTGGAACTGGCGGTGTTGGCTCTGTAACTATAACAGGCGTAGCTAACCATACCGTTACTGGTGTAGCAGGTGCAGGGTCTTCGGGCGCTTCAACTATTGATTTTGGGTACTATGCCACAGGGGTAGCAGGAACAGGAGCTGTAGGTACTGTCAGTGTAAACCAAGCCTTTGCCGTTACGGGTGTATCTGCAACTGGAGAGGTTGGAAGTGACTTTTTTGTGTGGAATAGGATAGTACCAGCCAACAATGAACAATGGACCCCAATATTTGCTTAGATACTTATAACAGGAAAAAAGATTGCGGCTTAAAGACAATCACAGTATAAATACATCAACCCACCTAGTTTAGGAAACTCACATGGCTAGCACATATGGCAACGATCTTCGGCTAGAAGAGATTGGAAATGGCGAACAGTCAGGTTCTTGGGGAACAACGACCAACACTAATTTAGAGTTGATTGCAGAGGCCCTTAGCTTTGGAACTGAAGGCATTACCACCAATGCCGATACGCATACTACAACAATTGCAGATGGAGCCACCGATCCAGGTCGCTCTCTGTATTTAAAGTATACAGGAACTCTAGACAGCACCTGCACTATTACAATTGCGCCTAATTCTATTAGCAAGACATGGTACATTGAGAACGGCACAAGCGGCTCTCAAAGCATTATTATCTCGCAAGGCTCTGGGGCCAACGTAACAATCCCAACAGGACAAACCAAGATCGTGTACTCAGACGGCGCGGGTTCTGGCGCAGCTATGGCAGAGATTGGCACTTTGGGCGTTACTAATCTTGCTGTAACTACCAACGCAACTGTTGGTGGCACTCTTGGCGTTACGGGAGTTTTAACAGGTACGTCATTAGATATTAGCGGCAATGTAGATATTGATGGAACTCTTGAAACGGACGCGCTTTCTATTAACAGTACAGCCGTTACGTCCACTGCGGCTGAACTAAATATTCTTGACGGCGTTACAGCTACAACCGCAGAACTCAACATTATGGACGGCGTCACTGCCACCACTGCTGAGTTAAACATTATGGACGGCGTTACGTCCACCACTGCCGAGTTAAACATTTTGGATGGCGTTACAAGCACTGCGGCTGAATTAAACCAATTAGATGCAATTACTCGCGGCAGCATCCTGTACGGCAATGCTTCTGGCGCAACGGCTAGGTTAGCTAAAGGAAGTGCCAATCAATTGTTGCAGTCTGATGGCACCGATATATCTTGGGCTACTGTTTCTGGATCAGACAGTCGGCAATCATATGTCACAAATGCTACTGTTGCGGCTAGAGCCGCAGTGTTTTTAAACAATGATGGAACGGTAGATCAAACGGCTTCTTTCCCACTTGCAGACAATGACGTTGTAGTCAGCACTTTTAGCGCCGAACTTGGTGGGACCTATGGCATTCAATATGAAGGTCATGTTGGTTCGTCAGCGTATAAAGATTCAGGTACTGTTGCAGACCGTAGACACGTAACAATTTACAAATACCGTGTTGGAACAAGTGCTGCGAATGCAAGGTATGTGGTTTCTGCTGTTGCTGCGGATGGGACAATGACCCACGGCACACCCGCTGCGTTTAACTCTTCGGGGCCAATGAATAATTGTAACGTAAAGTACAACGCCAACATAGACAGGTTTATTGCTGTTTATGATTACGGTGGCTATGAGAGTAGTGGTAATTATGGCGGTATTGCCGTTGCGGTAGGTACGCTAAACGCCAGCAACAACACCGTAGCTTGGACGCATACGACTAATCTTGGTAATGCTGGTAGTGGCGTGACACGCGGCTTTACTTACTACGATGCTATGAATAGTATAGAAAGCCCAACTTTTGACATTGCACAGGATGGCTCTCATCTCATGATGGCTCACATGGGTACTTACAACAACGAAGCTAATGAAAGCAACTCGTATCGCCTTTCCGTAAAAGTGGCAACTATCAACGCTGGCAACAACACCGCTTCTGGGGGAAGTTGGAAAGATGTGCTAAGTTCATCTGGTACAAAATATCAGAGACAGGGCACGTATCCTTCAAGTGTTCATTGGCATCAAAATTCTAGCCAATATATTGTGAATGCTGGTTCGGATGCCACTGGCACCCGATATGCTTATGGAGATCAGCAAGTTTTTCTGTTTACTGTAAGTGGCAATACACCCACACAAGTAAATTACGCCCTTGGGCCTTTAACAATGAGTGGACTTCAGGTAGGCGTAAACTCAGTTCCTCAAATATCATGGTACGATGTGACTAGCACAAAATGTTGGGGTATTGGCATTAATTCTAGCGCCACTACCAACAGCATTAATTCTGGTGGCGTTGCTGTTGGGCTTTATGAAATGACCGTTGGAAGTGGTAGTATTTCTAATATTAAAGGTAAACCTATTGCCTTGAAGGACACATCAAATTTTTCAAGTCTTGCAGCATCTAAAAGTGGCGGTAGCAATGCCATGGTAACCGCAAGTGTAGTGTATAATAGTAGTGGAACGGCTTATATGTTGTATAAACCGGGAGACACAAGTACTTCGGGCGGCATTGTTGCCGTTATAGAACTAGCTCACGATGAAACAGACGTTGGAGTATTGGTTTCTTTAAAAACTAATGGAGTAAGTTCAGACTACACTATTCCTTACCCCCAAGGAGGGGATTTTGTAACATACGACACTGGAAGAGACTTTTTGTTTACACTAGGCACGGATTTGTTTGTAGCTCAACAATCATCAGCTTCGGATTATCGAATTGTTGCTCAAACTATTAATGTATCAAACAACGGTAGCGGTTTAAATCCTATTGGAATACATGATAGTTCTTCAAGCGCATCAAGCGGAGACACTATAACGGTTGCACAGGCTGGTAGCGTAGTTTCTGGATTTAGCGGTCTTAAAATAGGTTCACCTTACGTTGCAGGGGGAAAAAGGATGGGGTATTCCATATCTGCGACTGAAGTGTTTGTAACCGCTGATGGTAATGGAGGGTAAGATATGTATATACCAGAAACACTTGTTCCTTTTTGGGCTTGGAGTTCAAACGATCCTAAATGCAAAACAAGACAAGCATCTTTTGAAGTTTGGCGTAACTTAAAGCTGAGCGAAAGTGATTTTATGGCTTTAAGCGATACGCCAACAATGTCTGCAGAGTGGGCAACATATCGACAGGCTTTGCGTGATTTACCGTCTAATGCGGATTACCCTGCAAATTTAACTGACCCGACATTTGTACCGCTAGACCCTAACGGTGAATAATGCCAGATATGAATGAGCGCGTCTCGGCGCTAGAACGGGATATGATTGCTGTGCAAACAGAAGTTAGAATACAATTTAAAGAGGTCTTTACTAGAATAAAGCGTCTTGAGACCGTTCTAATAGGTACATCAGGTGCCACTATCTTGATGTTACTAGCGATCTTAAACCGCATGGAGTGATGTTTGGTTCAATTGAACCTTTTTAAGTCTCTCAATCTTAGTAGTCATATTGAAAAATATATAGTATATATACCTTAAATTGTTTTTCTAGAGGTGTTCTATGGCGTTGAGTAAACTTCAGTTTAAGTCAGGTGTAGATAGAGAAGTAACATCTTACAGCAACGAGGGCGGTTGGTTTGACGTTGATAAGGTTAGATTTAGGTCTGGCTTTCCAGAGAAGATTGGAGGGTGGACTAGGTACACCCAAGAAAGATTTTTAGGTAGCTGTCGAGCAATGCATTCTTGGGTTGCTCTGGACGGAACTAGGTTACTGGGCATTGGAACTAACAAAAAGTACTACATAGAAAGCGGTGGAACGCTTAATGACATAACGCCCATAGAAAGCACAAATACTGCTACAAACCCGTTTACCGCTAGACACACGACCCTTCACGGAACTCAAGTATCTGCAACTGACACATCAATAAAGCTTGTCAACAATACTGCGGGTACGGCTTTTTCACCGTCAGGCACTATAAAGATAGATTCTGAAATTATAACCTATAGTGGCGTATCTGGAGACACCCTTACTAATTGTGTCAGGGGGCAGAAAGGTACAACAGCGGCGGTTCATTCTGGAGGCGCGGCAGTATCAAGTGCAACTATAAAGGTCACTCACTCAGGACACTCACCATCCTTAGGTGGGTTTGTAATAATATCTGGTGCAAATTCCTTGGGTGGAAATATAGTATCTAACATTATAAATCAAGAATATGAGGTGACCGCTGTAACAAGTGGAACTACATATCAGATTGAAGCAAGGACTTTGTCAACAATTCAGTACATAACAACATCTACGGGAACAAATCCTGAGTATGTTTTTTCATCAGCTCAAGACACATCAAATGGCGGGTCAGTAACATTTAATTATTTAGTTCTTGCTGGACTTGATACAACTATACTTGGAACGGGATTTGGAGCTGGCGCTTGGAGTAGAGGCGAATGGAACTCATCCGCTAATATAAATGCGGTTGGAAGTTCTCTTGGCTTTTGGACGCATGACAACTTTGGTCAAAACTTATTAATAAATGCACACAACGGCAATATATACTATTGGCAGTTTTCCAACGGCTTAGGATCAAGAGCCTCAGTGATTTCTAGTTTGGGCGGTTCAGATGGCTTCGCTCCTACAATTGCAAAACAAGTAATAGTATCAGACAAAGATAGGCACACGATTGTTTTTGGATGTGATGCTCAGACGAGTATAGGTACGCAAGACCCAATGCTTATAAGGTTTAGTTCACAAGAAAGCCTTACCACATGGGCTTCACTAAGCACAAACACCGCTGGCGACCTTAGGTTGGGTTCTGGTTCAGAAATAGTGTGTGCGGTGGAAACAAAACAACAAATCATAGTTCATACTGATACCTCTGTTTACGCAATGCAATTTTTAGGACCGCCGTTCACATTTGGAATAAGTATGATCTCGGACAACACTACTATATCTGGTCCATTCTCATCAGTTGGTGTAGAGGATTCTTTGTTCTGGATGGGCATATCAGAGTTTTACTCTTATGACGGTTCAGTTAAAGAGATACCTTGCAGCATAAAAGACTTCGTATTTAACGACTTTAATCAAGTTGAAAGGTCTAAAGTTTTCGCAGCGGCTAACACTTCTTTTTCAGAAGTCTGGTGGTTTTATCCATCAAAAAATAGTACCGATAATGACAGGTATGCTGTTTATAATTACGGTCAAAATATATGGTATTACGGAACTATGTCCAGAACCGCTTGGAATGACCGTGGAATAACGTCAACTCCTATAGCAACTGGAACAGATAAGTACATATACTCACATGAATCTGGGTTTGACGATGGAAGTACATCTCCAGCCACAGCAATATCTGCATATATTGAAAGCAGTCAAATGAGCATAGGAGATGGAGAGAACTTTGTCTTTATAAGCAAGATAATCCCAGACCTTACATTTAGAAACTCTACAGCGTCATCACCAACTGCAAACATTACAGTTCAAGCAAGAAACTTTCCAGGTGGTGAATACCTTCAATCTAATAGCGCACCTGTTTCCAAGGAGGTTTCAAGTACAGTTGAGCAATTTACAAATCAACTATACGTCAGAATAAGAGGTAGAAGTTTTGCGTTTAAAATAGAATCTTCAAGCTTAGGTGAAACTTGGCGTCTCGGATCACCTCGCGTTGAGGTAAGACCAGACGGGCGAAGATAATGTCTAGAAATTTACCTAAACCGTTTTTCGGTACGCCGCCTTTAAATTACAATGTAACCTATATGGACAACATTGTAAGGTCATTCGCCCTGTACATGGAGCAAATGCAAAACCCAGGCGAAGGTAGAAACTCCACACAAGTATTCACATCACTTCCAACTAATGATTCTGGACTTGAGGATGGCTCTGTATTTGTAGTTGATGGGGTTCTCAGGATTCCACTTTCGTTTAGCCCTTACGCTGGGGGTCTGTCCTCTACATGCCAAGTTGGGATCGTTACTGTAGTGACCTAAGTAAGATGTATTTAGGTTCAGTTGAACCTAAACAAGCTTGAGGTAAGGTGAATGATAGACCCTGTTACAGCATTTGCAGCAGCCAACGCCGCATTCAAAGGCGTAAAAATGCTAGTTGGTGCTGGCAGGGAGATGCAAGATGTTAGCAAGCAGCTTGGGGCTTGGTACGGAGCTGTTGCAGACATCACCAGAGCTGAGTCTCAACGCAAGAAGCCTACATGGCTTGATAAGGTATCTCACGGCACTGACAACATAGAACAAGAAGCTATGGACATTGTCATTAGAAAAAAAACTTTGCTTGAAAAAGAAAAAGAAATTAAGTTCATGTTGGATTACAGATTTGGTTTAGGCACATACGATGAGATGCTTGGTATGCGTAGGCAAATCCGTAAAGAAAGAGAAGACACGGTATACAGGGCTATGGAAGCAAAACGTCAGATACAAAACAACATAGCTATTAGCACCTTGTGCATGGCTATAATCGGCACATTAGGTGGCGGCGTTTATTTGGTTGTATTGGTTATCCAATGATAAATGCTTTAATATTATCTGTAACGCTAGCAGGGGTTGCCAATCCAACCCACGTTCAGTGTCACCTCTGGAAGAGGTTTACAGACGTAAATGGTCAAAAGGTTTGCGTGTATAGATTTACAGCGGGTTTTGGCGGCTTGGGGTATCACTATCCAACTAAAAACTTTTCTGAATGCCCAAAGGTCTTTAGCTGTATCTATGAAAAGAAAGACAAGCGACCAAGTTTGTCTGAAATATTAGACGGCCTTAAAGGAGGTTTCTGATGAAGGTAGCAATGGAGAAAGTTTTAGCTTGGAAGATAATGCCGCGATTGATGATGTTGGTCATGACCATCATGTACATTCGCGTCATAGAGTGGTTTATGGGCCTCCCTCAGGAGGTTGTAAGCACACAGGCCACGGCTCTGACCGCAACAGTCACAGGCGCACTTACAGGAGCGTTTGCTGTATGGGTGGGGCATGAGAAATGATTGGTCAACTCATAGGTAGCCTCACTGGCCTTGCCACATCCATTATAGACGGTAAGACCCAGATCAAACTGACTGAGGCTGAGATAAAAAAGAAACAGTTAACTGGTGAGTTGGATTGGGACTTAGAGGCCATGAAGGCCACCGAAAACTCATGGAAGGACGAATGGATAACCCTTCTTTTCAGTATTCCATTGATATTGGCCTTCTGTGGAGATTGGGGAAATGACATAGTTGCCCGTGGCTTTGCGGCACTTGAGGTCATGCCTCAGTGGTATCAAATTGCCTTAGGTGGGATCGTTAGTGCCAGCATAGGAATGAGGTCAGTGAGTAAGTTCTTTGGAAAAAGATAATGTGATAGACCTTCTTGATTTTGGTTCAATTGAACTAAACGAGATTGACAGGCAGTTCATTGCCTTAGAGAAGCAAAAGATTTTGATATCAAATCAAACAAGGCTTATTCATAAAAAGCCTAAGAAAGAAAAGGATTGAACCGTGGGATACAAACTAGGCAAGGGAAGCCTTTCAAAGCTGCAAGGTGTAGACGAAAGGCTGGTAACTGTCGTGAAGTACGCCATAGGGGTCACCAAGCAAGACTTCAGCGTGATATGCGGCATGAGGACATTTTCAGAACAACAGGAGTTGGTCAGGAAGGGGGCATCGCAAACCATGAAATCAAAACATCTTGATGGTAACGCAGTGGACCTAATGGCTTACTGCAATGGTGGTCGTTGGGAGCTTAACCTCTACGATGAGATTGCTGACGCCATGAAAGAAGGCGCTGCCTCTTGTGATGTAAAGCTACGATGGGGCGCTGCTTGGACCATTGATGATATCGGTGCCTTTGAGGGAACGGCTGAGAACGCCATGAACTCATACATAGACACCCGTAGGTCTCAATCCCGCAGACCGTTCATTGATGCTCCACATTTTGAGCTGATGCTGTGATATGCATGTCTTCGCTTTAATGGTTTACCTTGGCTACGGTGAGGGTCGAACACTAATAAGTGAAGGCATGTACTTTATGAAAATTGATGTCTGCAACAGGGTGGCAAGCGAGATGGTCAAGAGATACAGCTCACATGGCATACACTTAGATGATCGTGTTGTTGCGTACTGCGTGATTAAAGACCTTCCAATAGACAGCAAAGCTACTATTTACTGAAACGCGTTGCCGTGATAAAGATACGGTTAAATGAACTTTAGGTTCAATTGAACCAAACTGTCCTAAGCGGCAAAGGAGAATAACATGGTTCTTCCACTTCTAGCGGGAATGCTTGGATCGGGCTTGGCATCAGCGGGTATACTAGGTGCTACTGGCTTCCTAGCTAATCCACTTATCGCTGGCTCTATAGGCGCAGGTTTAGGTCAGTTCGCTCAGACAGGTGACCTTGAAGAGGGCGTAAAGACAGGCTTAGGTTCATACCTTGGTGGTGCTGCCCTCGGAGGTTTAACTGGAGGCGGCTTTGGGCCTGATGGATTTAATGCTGGTGCCTATGGAGCAAATGACCTTGGCGCTAATGCTTTTGGTACAACGGCAAAAGAATTTGGAAACGTAGCTGGAAGTCAAGGGCCTTTAAAGGGCTACACTCAACCTCAGCTAGATGCAATGAGAAGTTATGGTACGCAAGTTTCGGGTGCTGCCAACTCTGGCCTTCAATCTGGTCCATTTAAAGGCTTTAACTATGACAAGCAATTTGGAAAAAATTTAGCAGGAATACAAGGTGCGCCATCTGGTGTGATGAGCGGGGGGTTAGGCCAGTTAAGTTCAGCAGCAGGTGTCGGTCAGTATCTAGGCGGCATGGCTGCAATGCCAGACTACAGTATGGGTGGTGCCGCTCCTGAGGAAGAAAAAGAAAGTAGATTTGATGGCAGGGAAATAAGACCCATACCCCGAATACAAAATAAAAGGCCAGACAGCTTTAGGCCAGGATATGATGGTGAGTTCGACTACGGTATAAGCACACCGCAAAGCGCGGATGACTTATACAAGTACAATTACAATGACGGTGGCATGTTGCGGCGTATGGCTAGTCCTAGAATGATGGGTCAAGCAGCGCGTCTTGCACGGGGCGGTATAGTGTCCTTAGCGGCTGGTGGCGTACCTGAGGCAGCAATGATGCCACAGAACGCCCCTATGGCCCCTCCAGCGCCCCCTATGGCCCCTCAGGGAGCTGCAATGCCCAATGAGCAAGAAGTCATTGTATTGGCGGCTAAGGCCATCAAGGGCATGATACAGGGCGAAGAAGCTCAAATGGCTTTAGCTATGTTCGTTCAACAGCATGGTGAGCAAAAGCTACGTCAGCTCGTAACCAGCGTAAACTCTGGTGAGTTTGATCAAACCATTGCAAAACTTAGCGGCGGTGACGGTGGCATGGTTCAAGGCCCAACAGACGGTTCTGGCACTGATGACATGATGCCAGCCCGTTTAGACGATCAGCAAATCCTTCTTACAGACAATGAGTACGTTGTTAAGGCCCCCACCAGTGAGGCCTTAGGCGAAGATGTCTTGGATGTCATCAATGAGGGAAAGCCTGAGACAGTTGAAGCTGTCAAAAAGGCTGCTATGGGCGGCTATGCATGAAGGATGTAGTTTTAGATAACCTAGTATTAACTGCTGTACCTACTGCCGTAGTTGACGTTATCTGGAATGATGTATCAAGAGTTTTGCGTAGGTCTGTATTAACTGCTGGTGGCAGGTTTGAACTGAACGATGTTCGTGAAGGTATTAAAAGTGGCTTTTATGGCCTTTGGGTCGTAATGGAAGAAGACAGGGTTGTAGCAGCACTAACTACTAGAGTTGTTGTATATCCTCAGTGTAAGTCATTGGCTATGGATTGGATCGGAGGTTCTAGAATGCGTGAATGGTTACCTCAGGCTCAAAAGGTCATGACAAAGTTTGCTAAAGAAAATGGCTGTATCCAACTAGAGGGATATGGTCGCAAAGGCTGGGATAGATGGCTCCGTGCATACGGATGGGAGCCACACTACATAGCGTACAAGATGGAGATAGAATAATGGGTAAGGGCGGCGGCGGCGGTGGTCAGAGTACTCAACCTCAACAGGTGACCACAACAAGCACAAACACTACTTCTAATCTTCCAGAATATGTTCGGCCACAGTTTGAACGTCTTTTGGCAAGAGCTGAAGCTCAATCTCTAGAGCCATACACGCCCTACGAGGGCCAAAGGCTAGCTGAGACCGATGCAGACGTATTCAAAGCATATGACATGATCGGTCAGGTGGCGGCTGATGGCACTCCCGTCACTGATGCCGCTGTAACTGCGGCTCAAGGCCTTGCCAACCCTTATGAGGGGTATAGTGCTTACACTGCTGATCAGTTTGAATACGACCCTATGACAGAGTTTACTGGAGATAATGTATCAAAGTACATGTCTCCATATATGGATGAGGTGGTTCAAAGGCAAAAGTCTGAAGCTTTAAAAGACTATCAGCAAATGCAAGCTGGTCGATCCTCTGGAGCCGTAAGTGCTGGAGCCTTTGGCGGTTCGCGTCAGGGCGTAATGGAGGGTCTAGCTCAAGATGATGCGTTAGATAGAATGATGGGCATACAAGCAGAGGGTCAACAAAGGGCATATCAAGATGCTCAAAGTATGTTCTTGCAGGATCGTGGCGCACAGATGGACCTTCAACGTCAGAAGGCCGCAGAGCTTGCCCGTACACAGGGAATTAGTGCGAGTGAAGCAGCCAGAATACAGTCTGGTGAAGTCGCTGACCTTACACGGCAACAAGGTGCGTTAGACTTTGCGTCAGGCCTTGAGGATAGGTCAAGAGCAGCCTCCATACAGGACGCTCAGTACCTTGAGACAGTTGGTAAAAGTAGACAGGCGGCGGATCAAGCTGGCCTTGATCTGGCTTATGATGATTTCTTAAAACAGAAAGCATTCCCAGAGCAACAGCTAGGTCTATACTCAAGTGTTCTTCGCGGTATACCTGTCACTCCAAGTACAACTGCAACAAGCATGACGCCTTACAATCCAGTGCAACAGGCACTGGGTTTAGGTATATCTGGTCTTGGTCTCTATAAAGGGCTTATGGGATGAATATATTACAAGTACAGGATGACCTGAAGAACTTCTCTCAGCAGCAGCTAGTTCAAGAGATGAAGCAGCCTAAAGGTGTAGCCCCTCAATTCCTTGTGCTTGGTGAGATAACTCGCCGTAAACGTATGAGTGATGAAATGAAGACTAGGGGTGCCGCTGATCAGAAGACAGTGGCACAAGATGTAGTTTCTGCCGCTGGTGTTCCTCAGGGTGGGTTGGCGCAGATGGCTCAAGCTATGGCCCCGAAAAGTTCAGTTGAACCAAACATGCAGCCACAAGGTCAAGCACAACCACAGGCACCAATGCCTATGGCTAGTGGCGGCATACTAAGTTTAGCTGCTGGTGGCGGTAAGGCTAAAAGGGAAAAGGCTTTCTTTTTAGAGTTCCCAAAGAATAGCCCAATCTTTGCTGGTGAGCGGCGTTACGTTACTGCCAATACATTGGAACAGCTTGAATCGTCCATGCCATTGTTCTTCAAGCGTATGCGTAGTCGTGGTGTAATTATACCAAACGAGAATGCACCAGAGGCATTCCAAGAGACAGCGACAAAGCTAGCTCCAGCTCAATTAAACATTGCGGTTAGGCGTGGCAAAGAAAACATTGCACAGGCTGAGGAAGCTGCAAAAATAGCAGAGCTTCAAGCTGAGACAGGTGCCACTAATGACCAGACAGTCACATCCGCTGGTAGGCC
>Ga0307488_10004060_pt1 | contig 12216 bp, 12 predicted proteins | sample SB02metaG_FD_202248 | JGI IMG/M metagenome (GOLD analysis project Ga0307488, IMG submission 202248) | Sea-ice brine microbial communities from Beaufort Sea near Barrow, Alaska, United States - SB 0.2 | ecosystem: Environmental > Aquatic > Marine > Coastal | place: USA: Alaska | collected...
CTGGTCAAAAATGTATTTCTGGTTGGCGGTCCAGCCGGTTCCGCCATGCTCCTTGGGCCAGTTGACACACAGCCAGCCTTTGGCGGCGAGGGCCTGCTCTGAGCGCTGGTGATCCTCTTTAGTCAGTGAATAGGCGCTGGCGGCTTTGGCAATCAGGTCCTGGGGGTATTCGCTGGTGAAAAAATCGCGCACTTCGGCCCGAAAACGCTCATCTTCAGTATCAAAATTCATGTCCACAATGATTGTCCTTGTTCTTGAATTGTCCAGTTCCTGCGGGTTGCCATCGCAGTATCGACCGCGCTCCTTTTCGGCCACAGGTTAGTTCAGGGCCACAGGGTCGGCGGGTCATTAAGGTCACCACTTTAGCCGAGTGCGACCCGCCAGATCTATAGCAGCAGGCCGGTGTCGGCAAGTGCGACTTTGAAACCTGTTGTCAGCACTGACCACAGTGGTACTATTTTCGCCAAATAAGAACACTTCTAAAGGCAGGGAAAACGATGTACGACATACTGATTCGGCATGGGGAGATTTACGACGGTAGCGGCGGTGAAGCCTTTTACGGGGATATCGCCATCAAGGACGGCCGTATTGTCGCGGTTGGCGCTGACCTGGAAGGTGAAGCGACCCAGACCATTGATGCCAAAGGCGCTATCGTGACGCCGGCCTGGGTGGATATTCACACCCATTATGATGGCCAGGTGACCTGGGATTCGGAGATGAACCCCTCCGCCAGCCATGGTGTTGGCACCATTGTTATGGGCAACTGTGGCGTTGGTTTTGCGCCGGTGGCCAAAGACGGTGTGCAGGAGTTGATCGACCTGATGGAGGGGGTGGAAGATATCCCCGGTTCAGCATTACATGAGGGTATGCCCTGGGGTGCATGGGAGTCCTACCCTGAATACCTGGATTTCCTTGCCACGCGCGAATACGCCCTGGATGTGAGTTCACTGGTTGCCCATGGCGCGGTCCGTAACTATGTGATGGGCGAGCGCGGCCGTACTAATGAAGCGGCTACCGCAGACGATCTGACAAAGATGGGCGCTATTGTTGAGGAAGCGTTACGCGCCGGTGCTGTTGGCTTTTCTACCTCGCGTATTCTCGGCCACCAATCCATTCACGGTGAGCCGGTGCCGGGTACCTTCGCTAATGACGATGAGGTGATGACAATCGCCCAGGCGTTAAAAAGGGCGGGTTCCGGTGTGTTCCAGATTATCCCTTCCAGCACGCTGGGGCCGGGGCCTGAAATGCGGGCCGAACACACAGCCCTGGAGGCGGAAATTGACCTGATCACTCGGGTCAGCCAGTCCAGTGGCCGACCCGCAACCTTTACCCTGTTCCAGGTAGACGCCTGGACCAACCAATGGCGCGAAGTGGTGGCTCAGGTGAAGCGTGGCAATCTTGCCGGTGCGCAGGTTTTCCCCCAGGTGGGCAGTCGTCCTACCGGCCTGGTGTTCAGTCTTGAAACCTACCATCCGTGGATGCTGCGGCCGTCTTTCCTGGCCCTCAAATCCCTGCCCCTGGCTGAGCGCCGCGCGCGCCTGACAGAACCGCAAACCAAGGCCCGGATTTTCAGTGAGACCAACGATATTACGGGTGTGGCGCCCGGCTCAATGGAGTTTGGTATTGCTCATCTGGTGCCTAATTTTGCGCAGACCTATGGCCTTTTGAGTGACAGCACTTACGAGCCGACCCAGGCCGAGAGTTTTGCCGGCATGGCGCAAGCTGGTAATGAGTCGCCCGAATCACTGTTATACGATCATCTACTGGCAGACACTGTTGAGCTGCCCATGGCCATCATGTTCTTCACCAACTATTCGGATTACAACCTTGATGCTGTCTACGATATGCAGATGGACGATACGACTGTCACAGGCTTGTCTGATGCCGGCGCTCACGTCTCGTTGATCTTTGATGCAGTGAACCCGACCTACCAGCTGACCTACTGGGCCCGTGATCGCAGCCGCGGCAAGACCCTGCCCCTCAGTCGTGTTGTCCATAGGGCAACCCAGGCCAATGCCCGGCTGTTTGGTTTTAATGATCGGGGCCTGATCAAGGCCGGTCTGAAGGCGGATATCAACGTCATCGATTTTGCCAATCTGAAACTCGGCAAGTTAGGCATGCAGAATGACCTGCCGGCTGGCGGCGGACGCCTCATGCAGGGTGCCAGTGGTTACCTTGCTACCATTATCAACGGCGTGGTAACCCGCCGGCATGACCAGGACACTGGCGCCCGGCCGGGGCGGCTGGTGCGCGGCAGTTAGGCGGGTGGCAAAGCCGGCAAAGAATCAGTACAGTGTGGCATCCAATTTTTTAATAGCATGACTGAACTAACATTTTATTAAACGAGGGTAAGAGATGGATATTACGGGTAGCAAAGGTATTTTTGTAGGGGGCGCATCTGGTATGTGCCGCGCCACAGCCACAAGGTTTGCAGAGCGTGGTGGTAAGGTTGCCATCCTTGATCTGGCAACTTCCGACGGTGCTAATGTGGCCAAAGAATTGGGTGGCAAGTTCTTCCCCTGTAACGTCATGGATTTTGACGGTATGGCCGAAGTCATGGAAACAGCCATCGCCGATCTGGGCGGTGTGCATTTTATGGTCAACACTGCCGGCGGCGGTGGTGCCCAGAAGACGGTCAAGAAGGATGGCGTGCGTCATTCACTTGCGGATTTTCGGCGCATTATTGACCTGAACCTGATTGGCTCATTCAACATCAATTCAGTTGCCGCAGAACATATGGCAAAAAATGAGCCCAATGATATTGGTGAGCGTGGCGTCATGATCAACACAGCGTCAATTGCCGCCTTTGAAGGCCAGATTGGCCAGGTTGCTTACACCGCCGCTAAAGGTGGTATTGCGGCTATGACCCTGACCATGGCTCGTGACCTGGGCAGCCTTGGTATTCGTTGTATGACCATCGCCCCAAGCCTGTTTGATACTGGCCTGACGGCTGGCATTCCCGATGAGGCAGCAGCATTGATGACCAAAGGTGCGCCATTCCCACGGCGTATGGGTAAGCCTGATGAGTTTGCTGTTATGGCCATCGCGATTTTTGAGTGTGCGATGATGAATGGTTCAACCATTCGTGTCGACGGCGGCCAGCGTTTCTCACCGAGATAAGCTGTTGCCGAAGCAAGCGGCTATTCGTGACGCTATTAGTGAATAGCCAGGCCTGTTAACAAAAACACCCGCCATCGCTGCGCAGCGTTGGCGGGTGTTTTTTATGGTGCTGTTAGTTTACTGCAGCGCAGGCTTAGTCTTGTTCCATTGACCAGGTCTTGCTCATCAGGCGTGCAGCTTCCCATTCTGAGAGGGAGTCATTGTTGTCGTGGTAACGCAGCTGGGTTTTCACTTCAACAGTTTCGATACTAAAACTGGTATCTGCATGTGTTTCAATCTGTGGCATAGACATTATCGAAAACCTCATCAAAACTATCGTTCAAGTGGTTGGTGCGTTAAGTGAAGCTAATGTAACAGTGGACCAAAAATAGGTATAAGGAATGATTAGCAACTAATATATTCCGAAAACTACACGTTTGGCCTTTAGCCGCATACATTTGACGGCTCAAAGGCTTTGGTTTGAACTGGCGTGCAAAGCGAAAATTATAATTCGGTAGTTCAAAGGCAAGGGGTTCGGCTTAAGGTTAATGCCGTCGCCGTTTGGCATCATTGAAAGGATTTTTGCATTGACAAAAAATCGTTGGTTATCTGACCTGCACTGGGTGCGGGCGGGGCAACAAACCCGTAGTCAGAAAACTCAGGCAGCGCTGCTTGATGCCGCTGAAACCTTGTTTGCAGAACAGGGTGTAGAGCATACCTCTGTGGCCGCCATCGCCCGGCAGGCAGGTTGTTCGGTGGGTGCCGTGTATCATCATTTTCGAGACAAAAAGGCGGTTTTATACGCACTTTTTACCCGCCTGACAGATGAGATAGGGGCCACAACCCAGGCTGCAGTAGACCCGAATCGTTGGCAGGGCGCGACAATTGTTGATATTGTTCATGGCTATCTGGAGTTTTTGCTACGGACTGAGCAGGGCAAGATCGCGTTCAAACATCTGGCCATGGAATATGCTCGTCAGGATGACGAGTTACGCGAGCATTTTGTCGCCTTGCAGGCAGAATTGGATGATGGGCTGACCAGATTGTTGCTGGCGCGGCGCGCAGAAATCGCCCACCCGGAGCCGAGGATTGCTATCGGCTTTGTCCTTGATCAGCTGAGCTCAATGCTGGCGGCGCGAGCCAACACCAGTCTTGCGCCGACCCAGCTGGGTAGTCGCCCGGATAAACGTTTTGAGCGCGAAGTGCTGCGCTCCGTATCAAGTTACCTGCAGTTGGCAACGCCTGCAAAAGAGGATGTCTCATGAAAATGCAAGCTGCAGTTGTTGGCTCTGCTGATGGGTCATTTGCAATATTGTCGGTGTCGCACCACCGGGTACTAAGGTGCCTGGTGATCTTATGAGTCTGGCGACTTTTGGCCATACCATCAAAGGTATTATCGAGGGTGACAGTGATCCGGATACCTTTATTCCGGCGTTGGTGGGTTATTACCAGGCGGCAGGTAAATGTGTCAAAGCGCTACTACCGCCGGATCATTGATGGGCGCAAACGACTGCTTGCGAAGCTATTAGGCAGGTAGGCAGGCAATAAAAAAGGGCCAGGGTCGCTGTTGTTCAAACAGAAACACTGGCCCTTTTAGTCTGGCGACTGGCTAGCCGAGCTTATTAGCCGAGCTTATTAGCCGAGCTAAGCAGTAACGCTTAGTAGCCAAGCAGTCGAGCATAACGATCGCGATGGAAGGCCTGGTTACCATAGGCCAGTTCCAGCACGCGAGCACGTTTCAGGTACAGGCCGGCGTTAAACTCATCGGTCATGCCAATGCCGCCATGGATCTGGATCAGCTGGCTGGACATACGATGCAGGAATTCCCCCACCTGGGCCTTTGCCAGTGAGCTGCGTTCAGCGACGTTGTCAGCATTATTATCAATGGCCTGCAACGCGGCCTCAGCGCAGGAGCGTGCCAGCTCCTTGGCCGAATACAGCTCTGCTGCACGATGACCCAGCGCCTGGAAGGAGCCAATGACCTTGCCAAACTGCTCACGGGTCTTGAGGTAGTCCAGGGTCATGTCGAATGCCTGCGAGCCTGTGCCAATCATTTCTGCACAGAGTCCGGCACGGGCGCGGTCAAGGGTGCCGTCGAGGATAGCAAAACCCTGGCCAACACCGCCAAGGAGGCTGTCCATGCTGACGGCCACGTTATCAAAACTGACCTGGGCATAACCCCGGCTGTCCATGGTGTGCATGGCGCTGCGGCTGATGCCTTTGGTGTCTGCGGGGAGCAGGAACATGGTGATGCCATCACGATCACCGACGTTGCCACTGGTGCGCGCTGAAACCACCAGGTGGGTTGCCACCATGCCTTCCAGTACCAGGGTCTTTGTGCCGGTGAGAGTGTAGCCACTGTCGCCGAGGGTAGCCTGCAGGCTGGTATTTTCCGGACCATGGCGGGGGCCGTCGTCCACTGCCAGGCTGAGGATGGCTGTGCCATCGACGATGCGTGGCAAGACCGCCTGTTTCTGTGCCGTGCTGCCACCCAGCAGTACCGCTGATGCGCCTACCAGGGCTGAGGCAAACAAGGGCGAGGCAGTCAACTGCCGGCCAAGCTCTTCAAGGACAATACCGAAGGTCAGGTAGCCCAGGTCCGAGCCGCCAAATTCCTCGGGGATGATAATGCCGGTCCAACCCATTTCCACCATTGCGGCCCAGGTAGTGGGGACAAAACTGTTTTCCACCTTGGCGTCACGCATCTTGCGAAACTGGCTGACGGGTGCTTGTTCGGTGGTCCAGGATTTTGCCTGGTCACGGATCATCGTTTGTTCTTCGTTTAATGCTGCCATTTAAGTCAATTCCTGAATAAGTCTATTCCTGTAAACAGGCGGTATCTTGTCCTGCCGCGCGGTGGTCAGCGTCTGTCAGGTTGGCCTGTCTGTGTCATCTGTATGTGAGTCTGTGGTTCAACCCTGCTGGGTTGTCTCAGGCAGGCCCAGAATATTTTTCGAGATAATGTTTTTCTGTACCTCGTGGGAGCCGCCATAGATGGAAATTGCCTTGCCCCATAACCATTCACGGACCTTGCCGAGTTCTTCGGCATTAAAGCTGTCGCCGTCCCAGCCAATGCCCTGGCTGCCCATCATTTCCATGGTCAGTTCGGCCTTGCCCTGGGAAACATCGGTGGCAGAGTTTTTGAGGATGGAGGCGGCAGCGCTGACTTCAACATTACCCCGAGCCTCAGCGGTGATGCGTGCCACTGTCAGGCCATGAGCTTCAGCCGCCATCAGGTGCTGGGTGATGCGGGTGCGCAGGTCGCTGTCGGCGAGAGTGCCGTCAGTGTTGGTGCCGACATAACGCTTTGCCATGTCCTGCAGTGATTCCACCTTGACGGCGCTGGGGCTGCGGGCACTGGTCTGGCTCTGGCGTTCGTGCTGCAGCAGGCGTTTGACCACGCTCCAGCCTTCATTGAGAGGCCCCAGCAGATCACGCTTTTCAGCGCGGGCATCATCAAAGAAGGTTTCGCAGAAGGGCGAGGCGCCGGAGATCAATTTGATGGGTTTGGTGGTCACGCCTGGCTGGTCCATGGGTAACATGACAAAGCTGATACCATTACGTTTCTTGGCAGCCGGGTCGGTACGCACAACAGCACCGCACCATTGGGAAATATCGGCGCCGGAGGTCCAGATTTTCTGGCCGTTGAGGGTGAAAAAGTCACCTGAATCCACGGCCTTGGTGGCCAGTGACGCCAGGTCGGAACCAGCACTTGGCTCTGACAGGCCAAGACACCAGCGCACGGCACCGCTGGCGATGCCAGGCAGGTGGCGTTGTTTCTGGTCGTCGGTGCCATATTCCATGATGGTTGGACCGACCATGGTGACACCCATGCCCGCCATCATGGGGATGGGGTTAAAAGCCCCGGCCTTGCCCAGTTCCTGGCCGATAACCCGTGCCTCGGTAGCACTCAGGCCGGCACCGCCAAATTCTTTCGGCCAGGTAGGAGCACCCCAGCCCTGGGCAGCCAGGCGCTCGCGCCAGAGTTCCATGTCGGCATGGTCGGAACCGCCTTCCATGCCCATTTCATAGCCATGTAGCGACGCCGGAAAATTGGCTGTAAGCCAATCCCGGACCTCGGCTCGAAGGGTCTCGAGGGCCTGTTCTGTGTTTGCTTGTGCATTCATAGTGAAAACTCCTGATGGTTTAAATTGAGATAATAGTTCGAATTCTGGTTGATCAATTATTTCTGGCGCAGTTGCCAGCGGGTCACTGCGCGCTGGCGGGCGAGGCTTGAAGGGCAGCCCCATGATGTCATTCGGTGGCTGCCGTGCCAGCGCCAGCAGGACGTTAAATTACCAGTTCGGGGCGATCAGGGCCAGTGCTCCTCAAACGTCGTGCAGGTACCAGTGGACACCGCCGATATCCACCTGGCTGTCACTGACATAACAGCCTCGAAGCCGCGCCTCATCGAGTATTTGCGCTCGCTGCAGCACCTTGATATGCAAGCCGCTGAGGCCGGCGCCACGATCGTCAGTCGCAGTGACAAAGTGCAGTTGGCTGTTGTTGAGGGCCACAGATGGCACGCCGTCAATCTCTGTGACGCCAGTGCCGATGACACTGGCCCATAAGGCAGCGAGGCCGGCCGGGTCGCTGCTCTGTAACTCGACGGCAACAATGTCGCGGGTAACGCTCTGGTCAACCTTGTCTTCCCAGCCCATACCGCCTACAGGATGCCAGTAGCCAGTAAAGTTGTTGTGGGCATCGGATTCCACCTCAAGAAATGCGGCCTTGAGATCCCCTGGGTGCAACTGGCACAGGTGCCAGTCATCGAGCACAGATTCGAAGGCGACGCGCACACCGTTGTCCAGGGCGTTCTGGCGCACGGCTTGCTGGGTGGCACGACTATCGGCCTGGGTAATCACCATATAGCCACCATCTCCCTGGCGCCTCTGCAGGTAACGACCTGCGGCCGTATCCGGCTCAATGGGTGCCACTACCTCGAGGAAATTTCTGCCCACGGGCATCAAGGCGTTCTCCAGGCCAAACTTGCCTACGCCTGGGTCTGTGTAACAGCGCTTGATGCCGAGAATAGCGCATAAGTCTTGTTCTACGGGTGCCAGGTGTGCGGCCACCAGGCAGATCTGGCGTAATTGTAATGGCATGGGTCATGCTCCTGATACAAAGGGGCTGAGTTTACGCATGCCAGGCGGCAAATGTGAAGGGGGGGGCTGGTAAAGACCCGCTGGTCAGGGACGCAGCACCGGGTAGAGTGATGTCACCAGCAGTAACGCCATGCAGATATTAAAAACCTGCAGCCGCCGGGGGCTGGTGAGCAGGCGTTGCAACTGGTTGCCGAGTCCTGTCCAGAGGCTGACGCAGGGCAGGTTGATAATGCCAAATACGGCGGCGACAAAGGCCATGGCTGTGGTGCTTTGGGAGGGCGAGTAAACGCTGACAGCGGTGAGTGCCATGGTCCAGGCCTTGGGATTGACCCATTGGAAGAGTGCCGCCTGAATAAAGGTAAAAGGCTTGCCGGTGGCCTTCCGGTCACCCGAAGGTGCGGCGGCAGTGGCGATTTTCCAGGCCAGGTACAACAGGTAGATGACACTGACAACCTTGAGGATCTGGTAACTGATGGGCACCGCGTCAAACACCTGGACCAGACCAGTGCCAACCAACAATACCATGATGGTGAAGCCGCCGGAGACGCCAAGAATATGCGGCAGGGTTCGCTGAAAGCCAAAATTGGCGCCCGAGGCCATCAGCATCAGGTTGTTTGGCCCGGGTGTTATGGAGGACACCAGGGCAAAGGCAGACAGGCCAAGGATAAATTCAACGGTCATGGGTAAGGCTCGACAGAAAGCTGGAATTGCAGGTGGCGATTTTGCGGGCAATTATGAAGTAACTTGCCGGCAATGTGCTTGTTTATGTCGGCGGATAAGACTAAAAAACCCAACCTGTGATCAAATCAGATCCCTTGAACAACAAAAATATGGGATGAGCTGCCACGCATGTTGTCATGGCGTCGTCCTGAAAGGAGAAGATACAGTGACCGAACCCCGAATTGCCCTTGCCGATGATGCCGGCAGGCTCAGTGAAATTGCTGAACGTACCTTTCGGGAAACATTTGCCCATTCCTGCAGTGTCGAGGATATGCACCAGCACTGCGCCGCAGAATACAGCGAGGCGATTCAACGTCAGGAAATACTTGATCCGCAGCTGGTAACGCTGGTCTGCGCGGATGACGGGCAATTGATGGGTTTTACTCAGTTACGCTGGTGCCAGGCCCCGGATGGTTGCAGCGACGCCGATGCCATGGAGGTCCAGCGCCTGTATGTGGATCCCAAATGGCACGGCCGGGGTGTGGCGCAGAGGCTGATGGGCGCCGCCATTGATGTGGCCGAACGGCAGGGCCCACGGCAAATTTGGCTGGGTGTCTGGGAGCACAATCCGCGGGCGCTGGCATTTTATGCCAAGTATGGCTTTGTGGAGGCCGGCGAACATATTTTTAAGGTGGGTGAAGACCTGCAACGGGATTTGATTGTGCTGCGACAAGCTGGTTAGTTTCCACAAGTAAGCGTCACGAGTTAGTAAGCGACTGGCATTTGCTGGCGCCACCAGGGTGGTGGCGCCGCGCTCCTGATATTTAAAATGTCAGGCGCAAGCCGACACCAACGATATCAACATCATTGATCCATTCGTAGGACGCCTCGGCCGAGAGGTTGCCGGAAAAGCGATAACCGGCACCGACACCCACGCCAAGATCACCATTACTACCGTCAAAATTGCTGCCGGCTGCGGATCCGCCCAGCTTGTAGTGAGTGTAGGAGGGCGAAATAAAGCCGTAAACATTACCCACCTCCATAGCCGCCCGCAGATTAACCCCGTAGTAGTTTTTGATATCGAAGTTGACGCCGCCGAACTCGGCATCCTGGATACCGGTGCCGAGCCTGAACTCAGGTGTTAGGGAGAAGCCGTCAAAATCCATTTGATAACCTACCGTCCCCTGCAGGGCATTCATGCCGATGTCTATGCCGGCATTTTCGAGGGATAACCGGGTGAGTCCTACGCCGCCCACCAGTCCATCAGCATAGGCAGCGGTTGATGAGGCGCAGAGTAATAGCGTGGTTGTTAGTAATTTTTTCATAGACGTTCCTGACGAGTTGTTGTTGGTCCGAATTTGACCTTGTGAGTCCGGACTTCGTTCAACAGGATATGGTCAGTCGTTCAGGTTCCATTCATTTTGAATTCATGGATTGTTCAGTCTTGATTTATTGCCCGCCACTCCCCTGATTATGCTCGTTAGATTTGTTGCTGGATGCGATCCAGTACAGCAGGCCGCCGAGCACTGTCCAGCCCATGACAATGGCCCACTCATAGGGCCAGACCAGTGCTGAAGGGCTGCCCGGCAGGTAAATGATAAAAAGCCCAACGGATAGCAGCAACGCAGTATTGCCCACCAGTAAGCCATGTTTGACCCGGAAGGGCCTCGGCATATCCGGTTCGGTTTTGCGTAGCCGCAGGAACGCCAGGCTGACCATGCCATAGGCGATAACAATGGCAAAGCTGCCGGCGTCAATCAGCCAGACAAGGATGGTCCTGCCAAAAAACGGTGACAAACAACTGAGCAGGCCGATCATCAGGATAGCCAGATACGGCGTGTTGTATTTGGGGTGCAGGCGGGTAAATGCAGCAGGCAGCATGCCGGACACTGCCATGGCATAGATCACGCGGCTGCCGCCCAGAATAAAGGCGTTCCAGCTGGTGAGAATCCCGGCGATACCCGCCAGGATCATGATCTTGCCGGCCACGGGCGAATGCCAGACCTGGCTGTTGGCATCGGCGGTGGCGATGCTGGCCTGGGACAGTGCGCTGCCGTTCATGGCCAACGACACAGCCATGGTGATAAGAATGTACCAGAGCACTGCGAGGCTGACGGACGCCACCAGCAGCTTGCCTACCTGGGCTGCGGGGACATTGATTTCTTCAGCTGACTGGGGAATAACATCGAACCCCACCAGCAACGCCGGCACCATGATAAGTACCCCCATAACCCCTGCCGCACCGCCGATAAACAATGGTTCGGCGTTGCTGAAGTCGCCCTCGGTAAGGGCGCCGGTGATAAAGGTTACGCCCACGACCACAAACAACAGGGTCGCAATGGTTTGGACAACGGCGACGAATTTTATGCCGACATAATTGGTGATGGTCATGGCCACCGCGCCCAACAGGCCGATGGCCACCATGGAGGCATAGACCTCCGAGCCGGCCACTGACCATAAATAGCCGGCCTTGACGGCGGGAAACAGGTATTCAACCGCTGTCGGCAGTGCCACTGATTCAAACACAGGAACGGTGATATAACCCATGATCAGTGCCCAGGTGCAGACAAAGGCGTAGCCTTTGCCAAAGGCGCGATGGGTGTAAACATGTTCGCCGCCGGCCTTGGGCATGGCCGACACCAGCTCTGCATAGGTGAGGCTGATAAAAATAACGGCGACGCCGCCGATCAAAAGGGCAATAGCCGCGCCGAGACTGCCGGCGCGGTTGATCCACTCGCCGGTCAGTAATACCCAGCTCCAGCCAATCATGGCGCCGAAGGCCAGCGTTATGACCTCGCGGCGGGCGATGACCTTGTTAAACCTTGGTGTTGATGTTGGCACAGGTTGTCTCGCTTGCTGAGTAGGCTTGTTGGGTAGGCTTGCTGGCAGTCTGGAAGGCCATATGGATAGTGCCAGTGTCGGGCGGTTGGAGGCAAGCGGCATCAGGGTTAATATAATCTGGTTTGTTAACCGCTTCGGTAAACATCCTTCAGGCTTGTGGAGCACAAGAGCTGTCTATGAATATTGAAAAGCTCAAGCTGGCGGAAGCGCATTTCCTGCAGTTCTATCCTGGCGGTTTCCAGCATCCCGATATGCAGCGTATCGCCAAAAAACATCCTATCGAACGACTGGCCGAACAAACCCGTGTGTTGCTGGCGGAAGACGCCTTTGTTAACCAGGGGCAGGTGCTGGAGAGTATAGTCAAACTTGTATCCCGCTCGTCCATGGTGTCGATGTTTGAAAAGCCGAATTTTCGTGATTTTGTTAATGGCCTGGGGCGTGATGACAGAAGCCGTTTGGCACAGGCGGTCAAGGAGATGTTGCATGGTGACCAGGTGCAAGGTTTTGAGGC
>Ga0307488_10004063_pt1 | contig 12211 bp, 8 predicted proteins | sample SB02metaG_FD_202248 | JGI IMG/M metagenome (GOLD analysis project Ga0307488, IMG submission 202248) | Sea-ice brine microbial communities from Beaufort Sea near Barrow, Alaska, United States - SB 0.2 | ecosystem: Environmental > Aquatic > Marine > Coastal | place: USA: Alaska | collected 2017-05-06
CATGGTGTACGGAAAAAACCAACCTAAAGACGGGGCGTACAAAGTCGTGACGGGGTCGTTTCTGAAAGCGCTTAGTGACCAGCGCCCTTTGTTGATCGAGGGCGACGGGACGCAGTACAGGGATTTCGTGCACGTAACGGACGTCGCGCGGGCGTTCGTTTTAGCCGCGCAGAACGAGGCAGTCGACGGCGTCGCGATAAACGTGGGCACCGGCGTCGCGACGTCAATAAAGGCCGTCGCGGATTTGGTCAGCGCGAAGCAGGAATTCGTCGAGAAACGGAAAAACGACCTGCGCGGGACCCTGGCGGACACGTGCTTGGCGAAGAAAACGCTGGGGTTCGAGGCGCGACGACAGTTTGGGGAGGAAATGAAAAAGGCGGTGCAGGGGGGGGAGGGGTGATGATGAACTTGTGTCTGCCTTCAATGTAATTTTATCGACATATTTATAACTCGAGGGATTGCAGGGACTCTTTCCAGAGGTGGAGAGGTGAAACTTCTGTCTTTCTCCGCAGATTTGCTGCCAATATTTTTGCGCGGGCGCTGCCACGCTGGCTTTCGTCCGCGATTTTCGCATTGTGCCTTGTCAATCGGTCGCATTCGCCGCCGCGCCTTCCGGGTGTCGCTGCACTACGTACCACTTCTGGAACGAACCGTACCAGCCGGAACCTTCCTTCGCGTCACTTTCGCGACACTCACGCACGCCGCGAGGTACGTCTGCCACTGCGTTTCCGAAACAGCCACCCGCGCCGCCTCCAATTTGCTTTTCCGAGATAATCCGATAATCGGCACGCAATTCTCCGAGACTTCCGGAATTCCCGCGGCGTCCCCGGGGAGAGACACCGCGCTGTCGCGCGTGTGTGTGTGGATCGATATACGTGCGTGTTACACGTGCTTGCGAAACGTTCTGACCCACGCAAACATCCCATCCCCCCGTCTGCCTCCCACAGCCGACCGCGCGTTCCCCACCGAAACGCGAAAACGATGTCGATGTCGGCGACTCTCGCGCTCGCGCTTTCCACCGGATCGTCTGGGCCCTTGGACGCCCGTAGAGCCGCGCCCCTTGGGTCTCGTCGCGCTGTGGCAGTCACCCACACCGGTGCTTGGTTTACGAACAAAGCCAGAGCTGCCCGACGCACTGTGTCCACGGTGACGCGCGCCGCTATTTTCCAAAACGCGGCCTCAAAGGCGCAAGCCGTGGCTCGTTTGGAATCTTCCCTGGCGCCGCCCGCCGCCGCGGCTGTGCGCAGGCCTTTAATGGCGGGTAACTGGAAGATGAACCCCAAGACCTTGGCGGAGGCGGAGACGCTGGCGGCGCTCGTCGCAGCCGCGGCGAAAGCAGACGGCGGTGTCGCGAAGTCAAACGCCGACGTGTTGGTGTGCGCTCCCGCCGCGTTCCTGGCGCCCGTCGGTAAGATCCTGGCGGGCAGCGGCGTTTCGCTTGGCGTGCAGAACATCTACCACGCCAAAGACGGGGCGTTTACGGGTGAGACCAGCCTGACGATGGCCAAATCGGTGGGGTGCACGTTCGCGCTGGTTGGTCACTCCGAGCGCCGGCAGTTGTTTGGCGAGACGGATGCGTTAGTGGGGCTCAAGACGCGCGCCGTTCTGGACGCGCAGATGACCGCGGTGGTGTGCGTCGGCGAGAGCAAGGAACAGTACGAGACCGGTCTGGTGAGAGACGTGTGCGGCGCGCAGCTCGCTGGGGCGCTCGAGAACGTCACGGCAGTTGAAATCGAAAACGGCCGGGTCGTGATCGCGTACGAACCGGTGTGGGCCATCGGTACCGGGCTCACGGCGACGCCCGCGATTGCGCAATCCGTACACGCCTTCATCAGGGGCTGGGTACGAGAAGTGTTCGGGGACAAAAGCGCGGAGAGGGTGGTGATTCAGTACGGCGGGTCCGTCAAGCCAGACAGCGTGGACGAGCTAATGAGGTGTCCTGACGTGGACGGGTGCTTGGTGGGCGGCGCGTCCCTGCAAGCGGACGCGTTTGCCAGGTAAGGGCCTTTCCCATTTACACATTCCGCCTCCCTTTTTGCTCATACAAGACTGACACTTTCTTTTTCTTGTCGCAAAGGATCTTCGGCTTCAACGCCAACCCGGGCGGCCCTCTTAAACTCTGGGCGGAGGAAGTCGCGCCCGTGAAGAACGAACTCGGCGAGTCCCCCGTCTGGGACTCCGTTGGCCAGCAGTTGCACTGGATAGACGCCCCAGGCAAAGCCCTGTGGTCCTGGGACTTGGTGCACGACCCGGTGAAACGCGAGTTTGGCGAGACGCTGGGTTTCGTGGCGCTGCGCGCGAACGGCACGCTTTTGTTGGGGCTGAGCGAATCCGGAATCGTCGCGCACGACCCGAAAACCAACGCAAAGGAAATTTTAACTCAATTCGAACCCGGGCTGAACACCAGGCCCAACGACGCGCGGGTGGACCGCTTCGGCAACTTGGTCGTCGGGTCCTACAACAACAACTGGCGAGGGGACGCCGAATCAATAGGGAGCGTGTGGCGCATGAGCGCCGGCACGCGGTTTCTCTCCGAAATACTGGATTACAAAATTCGGTGCAGCAACACAACTTGCTTCACCCCCGATGGCAAATCAATGTTCTTCTGTGACAGCCCCACACGGCGCGTGTACGTGTTTGATTACGACCCGCGGGGCGGCTTGACAAACCGGAGGGTACTGTACGAACTCCCGAGCGACACGGACGGCTCGCCTGACGGCGCGCAGTGCGACGAAACCGGGTGTCCTTGGATCGCAATTTCGGGCGCGAGCAAGGTTGTTCGTGTTGGGATGGACGGTTTGGTTACCCACGAAATCGAGCTCCCGGTGAAGTCACCCACGTCCGTGACCTTTGGCGGCCGGGACCTTTGTACCATTTTCGTCACCACGCGAGGGCCGGACGGAGGCGGTTTGTACGCGGTCAAGGCGCCCCCTGGGATTTGCGGGGTCCCGGAAGTCGCGTTCGGGGACGTTTCTGCGATCATGCCTAGGGCTGGGGACGTGTCGATGGGACACATGTCATCCATAAGCCTTGGAGGCGTGATGGCGGGACTCGGCGTGCGCGGCACAGTCTCATCAGGGACCGGGAAGTTCTGCGCCGCGTGCGGAACGAATCACGCAGCGCCGGGGAAGTTCTGCGTTGAGTGCGGAGCGCCGAGAGCGTGAAGGATGCGTTTAGGGTTGATTTGTTTTTTTAATCGAACATCGAGCTAACTTCTACGCATTACGGAATTCATGACACTCGTTTCGTCTTTCAAACGCCTAGCAGTACATCGAGTTGCCCACCTTATTAGTACGTCGAGGCGCGCGCCTTTCACTGCGTCGAAGATACTTTTCTGCACTCGTTTTTTTAATGGACCAACGGGGACAGCTCAATTTGAACTTTTGTACTGCCAAGCCTCCTGGGCGTCCTGGTTCCACTCCCGCATCGCGCGTCGACGCGTCGGTCGACGCGTCTCAGGGTGCATCATGCCAGCGGTTGCTGCCGCGGGCGTTTTCGCCACGTACTGTGCTGGCCCAGGGCCACGCAAACCCGCGGTCGGAGCGACGCACCCGCGCGTCTCATTCACGGGATGTGCCGATGTGCTGCGTACCAACGCGCGTCTTCCCCGTCGCATTCGCGTTCGCGGTACGGTGGCTGCGTCTGCGCCTCTGACGTTGACATCAGCCAACGGCGTAGGCGTAGCGGTGGTGGGCCTCGGTGCGCGCGGATGCGCGGTGGTGGACCGTTTGGTCGCTAAAGGCGGTTTGCCAAACGCGCAGTTCTGGTCGTTAAGCGCGGACGCGAACGCGCTGCAGTCCGCGCTCGCCCCCAACCGCTGGCGTTTACCCCCCGGAAACGTGGACCCTACCGCCACCGCGGTTGAGGAAAACGCGGCTGCGGCGGCCCGGGGTATTCTGAACGGGGGCAATAGCGACCTGCCCCCGAACGTACTCGTGGTGATCGCGTCTGCGTCGGAAGCCCGAGGCGTGAACGCGGTTGTTTTACGGGAAATCGCAAAGGTAAAAGACGGCGTGACGCGCGGGGGCGGGTGGTTCACCAAGGGAGGGTCACAGGGCATCACGCATGCCGGGCCGGTACTAATCGTGAGCGTGATGACCCCGTTCGCGTTTGAAGGGCCCCGGAAAACCACAGACGCGATTGATTTGTTACGCGAAGCGCAAAAGTACGCGGACGCCGTGACCGTGGTGCCTCAGGAAAACTTAACCAGCGGCGTCTCCGCCAACGGCGACCCGCTGACCGTGACGGAGGTGACGCAGCTGGCGGACGCCACGGTGCAGTGGAGCGCGTGGACGGTGCTTGAGATGTTACGGTCGCCCGCGTGGATCGGGTTGGACGGCGCCGCGAGCGAGAGTTCGGGGGAACGCGCGCGACGAAACAAAAACCGACCTTGGCGTTACGAAAAGGTTTTGTCGCCCGAGACGTTCCGGGCTTTGGTGGTGGGACGGCCTAATAGCAACGCGAAAAACGGCTGTGGCGTCGTCGTTGTTGGGTACGGCACCGCGTCGTTGGAGTTGAACTTTTCACAAGACGACGGGCAGTCGGCCGCGATTCGCACAGCAACCGCGACGGCGGCAGAGACCAGCCCGTTTCTCCCGAGCGCCGTGTTCCGGGAATGTGAATTCATAGTGATGAGCATTCAAACCAGCGCGAGCTTGACCGAAACCGCGGTGCGTTGTGCGTCCGACACCCTCGCTGACCTGGTAGGCGCGAACGTGCCGCAGATCATAACGCACGCGAAACCGGACCCCCGGGCGCCGCCGGATCAAATTTTGGTTACCTTGTTAGTGAGCACGGCGCCGGAGGTCGCGGCAGCGAGGAACGGGTCGAAATCGGTTTTGCCCAAAAAGAAAGATTCAAAGAAGTTCTCGCTGGGTATGTCCTTCCCTGCGATTCCCGGGATGAGTACGCGCGTGAGCGTGGAGAGCGTTGGGTTGAAACAACGAACCGAACGCGAGGCGAGGGAGTCACAAGAAAAACAACAACAAGAAGCGAACCGGCCCGCGCAGAAACTGACGGGGGATATGTTGAGGAAACTCGGCCTCGGTGATCCCGGAAAGATGGTCGAGGAGCACCAGGAGGGGCATGACGAGTTGATGACCGCGAGTGCCGAGGTACCGGGAAGCGGTGTGGAGGGAAAGTCGCGGCTTACCGGGCTTTTGCGAGGCGAGGAGGGCAGTGGTGTTTCGCGCGGTGAATCCGTGCGGCGCGAGGCGGGGGGTGAAGGCGGCGAAGGCGGTTCGGGTCCGTCGGAAATTTCGCAAAAGAAACTGCCGCCGCTTCCCATGCCTCCGAAGCGAGCTACCCAGGCACAAGTGCCGGACCCGACCGCGTTGCCCATGCCGGCGCCGCAAGACGTGCAGAAGGCGGTGGCGGTTCCGGAGACCAGGGCGGAGGCGGGAGCGAAATTTATGTTCGAAGAAGTCGAAGAGGAAGACGTCGAAGTGGAAGACGTCGAAGTGGAAGACGCCGAAGATTTCCCGGAAACAGAAACAGTCGCGCACGACTCCGACTCGGCGGTTGGCGAAAACAAACCGGGCGTCGCCGCGACGGACGGTGATTCAACTCTGCCAGGATCGACTCAGCCCGGTGACGCCCGGGAGAGGAAACAAGCACAGGGAACCGTCGGCGTCGGCGCAGATCGGACCGGACAAATCACGTCCGTTCCCCTGCCTCCCGGAATCGGTACCCCCCAAGTGCCGCTTCGTATTCGTGAACTGGAGGAAGACCCGCTGTTGCTCGGGCAGGTGATCGGGTACAAACCCCTCGCCGCGGGTGACGGCGGTTTCGACGACGATTTCGACGACGACGACGTGGGGGATATCGCGGCCGCTGCCGCCGCCGCGTCTTCCGTTTCCAAAAAGCAAACACAAAAGAAAGTCGGTCTGTTCGGCTGGGGTAGCGCCGGTGGGGGGGGTTCCGACGACAGTGATCAAGAGGTCACACCCAAAGACGCGGTGAAACACCGGTTAGCGTCCGTGCTTGATCGCGACCGGTCTGGGACCAACCGAAGAATGGTTCGCGTGGAGTACCAAGGTGACGCGACGTACCAAGGCGAGTGGTTCGACAACAAAAGCGAAGGGACCGGTCAGATGGAGTACGGGAACGGGGATGTGTACGAAGGGCGGTGGGCGGGTGGTGTTCCGAACGGCCGGGGCGTTTTGAGGTATAAAAACGGCGGGTCCTTCGACGGGGCGTGGAGGGGGGGGATCCCGAACGGAGCGGGGGTTTTGGATGTGGACGGAAAAGAGGTGGTGGACGGGCTGTGGGTTGAAGGGAAAATTTGCGACGCGGCGGCACGGCGACGGCGAGGAAGACGCGCTTTAGATTTACTAATCGAGTAAGGTTACACAACTTAGCTATTGAAAAAGCACACCACGCGGGTTTCGTTTCTTTTCCACAGGGTCTGGCGTGCTCGGGTCAGTTTTTTCAGGCACCTTGCGTCGCTTCGCAGGCGATCTTTCCGAGCGTTTCTTTTTAGTTCTGACTAAATACTGCATCGCTTTCGCCGAAACCGTTTCGTCATCCGCCGCTGCGACGTGTTCCACGTTTCCCTTTTCCCCCGCCGCGATTTTCTCGAGCGCGGCGTTTCGGGCGGAGTTCATTTGGTGCTCAAGCGCCTTCGTGCCGGGCGTTGTGGGGGTGGCGATTCTCGATCGGGTGAAGGGGACACCAACCGGCGGTCGTAAAGGCGAGTCGTGGGGTGCTTCGACTTCACAGCTTTGCGACGGCTTTTCTTTGGTGTCGAGTTTCTCGGGCGCAAACGCCGCCAACGCCGCCGCCACCAACTCCCGTTTCTTCGCCGTCTTCTTCAGCCCAAACGGCCACCCCTTTTCCTCCAGCTTCGCTTTGAGCTGCGCCACGGTGAGCCGCGAGGGTTCCAATAAAGTAGTCGCAGTTGAGTCGGGCGCGCAGTGCGACACGAAGGGCACGAAGGCTTTTGCCTCGCCTTTCGCGGGTTGCGTTTGTCCCGAAACCCCCGAGTTCTTTCGCAACGGTTGGCACGTCTCGCACGCGTACACGGTTCTGTTGGCGATGTCCCACACCTTCACTCTGTCCCCGCACCGGCCGCACGATGTTTGGTTGTACACGTACCGCCTGGTCCACGGCTCGCCCAAAACGAGCGCCTCCTCCGGGTCCACGGTGAGGATGCTTCCGTTGACGAAACCTCGCTGCATCAGCTCCACGGTGTGGTGCCACAGCGCGTCGAAAGTGCCGCGCGCCAAGTCTGTACACGATTCATCCGGGTGCACCCCCGCTTTGTACAGAATCTCCGCGCGGTAGATGTTCCCCACGCCAGCGAACATGGTCTGGTCCATCAAAGCCGCGCCAACACTTTTCCTGGTTTTGGAAAACTTACCCCACAGCGTTTCAGCGCACGCGTCTTCCCGCAGCGGGTCTTGCCCCAGGGTTTGGCACTTTTTGGCGTACGTTTCGTGGTCAATAAGATTCACGGTCATCGCGGAAAGCAACGCGACCAATCCGTGGCCTTCCAGTTTCAAGCGCGTGTTTGGCGTCACCTCAGGCGCGGTGTCCGCGGAGAAAACCCCGAACCGCCCGCTCATGCCGAAGTGGACGTGCACGATGGAACCGCGGTCGGTGGAGCCGTCGTCGTGGCCGCCGAACTTGTAGAAGAGGTTTTTCCCGATGACCTCAACCTTGCGTAACTTCACGCCATCAATAGCACGCGCGCCTTGTTCGAACTTCCCGTTCGGAGACGTGGCCGCGAAACGCTTCCCCACGAGCGCGCGTCGGTGCGTCACCGCGACGCGGTGCACGCCGTGGCCTTCCACCATCGCGCGCGGGGGGGGGTGAGATGGCGGTGGAGAGGGGGTGTCGTGAATTCCGATTGTTAAAGGAGGTGACGTCACTCGCATTTTCAGTTTCGGGAAAAGCCGACGACGCTTCGGCGCTTGCTAAAAAGAATCACACTCCGTGACAATGCTATTGCTCTAGACCATTTTATCCCCCCCCCCTAACAACGCCGCGGTTTCCGACGTTCCGTCTCCCGAATTCTCCCCCAGTGTTCGCGCTTCCCTCCGCACCCGGGCCTCGTCGTGCGGCACCGTGAACCCGCACAGCACGCAAAGCACTCCGCAAGGCACCCAACACCAGAACCCGAAATCAAACGCGCGTTGGCGTCCCATTTTTCGAATAAAAAACGCGCAGAGCACGGGCCCGAATCCCTTGCCTAGGTCGTCCGTGAGGTTGAAAAACGCAAACGCGGTGCCTCGCTCGTGGTGTTTGTTCACGTTCACGGTCACGGCGCGCACGTTGACTCCCGTTACCGAACACAGGCACCCAGCGAATGTCGCGGTTAGGTAAACGCGTCGCATGCTCCCCGCGTTCCCAACGTCGTACCCGTCGTAGTCCACGAGAAACAGCCACGGGAAGATCCCACCCACCGCGGCGGCGCCCATGAACGCCGTGGCGTAAAACGGCTGGCGGTTGTACAGCGATTGGCCAACGAAACCGCCGCCGATTGTCCCGAACAGCGCGCCCGCCCCGAAACACATCAGCACCGCCGTCGCCGCCGTCACTCCCAAGCCTTTGTCCACTGCGAGGTAGTCGTTCATGAACACGCCGATGATGCTCCACGGCACGCACCCGGGAATACCCTGCAGGAACACCAGGACGTTGGTTTTCCGGGCGAACACGGATTTCGATTTTTTTGCGAAATCCTTTAGCAGCGACCCGAACGTGATTGACGGCGGCGGCGCGTTCCTTTCGGTTTCCGAAACCTCCTTTGAAGATGAGCTCTTTGAAGATGACGTCTTTGAAGCGATATGTTCGAAAGCACTGTCTTTCTCACCTGGTCGTACATAATCCATCACCGCGCGGGACCCCTCCGCCCCCCCCCGTTTCGGTTCCTCCGCGAACCGCCAGACTAAGAACGCCACGCACAGCCCGGGCGCCGCGACGACTACAAACGGCAATCGCCACCCGTAACTCGGCCCCATGAACCCCGCGATGCCCTGGCCGGTCATGCTCCCCAGCGAGCTCACGATGCCCACCAGCGCGCTGGCGTGTGTCCGCGACGACTTGGGAAACAAGTCGCCTGTGATGCTGTACACCAAGGGTAAAGCGCCGCCCACCGCGATGCCCGTCAGCGCGCGCAACACGAAGAGCTGCCAAAACTGGGTGACGAAGATCGTGAGTAAACACGGGCCTTGTCCCAACAGTAGAGTGGCTACCAATACTTGTTTGCGTTGCACGACGTCACAAAGCAGCCCGATGATTAAAGTAGCAGGCAAACCGAGCAGGAAAAACGCAACGGAGAGCTGGCCGCCCAGCTTCGCGTCACGCTCGGCGTCGTCGAACTTAAAGCACGCGGCAATTTGAGACAGGTTGGGGGCCATCAAGTTTTGGTCCCCCCAAACGAAGAAGCATGACGCGCAAATTAGCGCGAAAGAAAGAGGGTCGTGGCACTGCATCACAGGTCGCGCGCTGCGCCCGTGACGTCGGTAATTGGAGCTAAATGTCGTGTGGGGGGGTATCAAAATGCGCCCGCGGCGCATCTGGATTCTGGCTGGAAAATAAACGGCACGTCCGAGTCCGAGGAACCGGAAGTATGTGGTCAGCAGTTATTTTTGTCCACGTGTCTGTAAAACGTGTTTTTCTGAGTCTGACGCGGCTAGAGAAACGCGGTGACCTGTTTCGAATCTGTAACCACCTCGTCCAGTCTTGCCGCGCACGCGCGCTTTAAACCCCATATTATGTTGGCGGCGACGCGGCGGGAACTCCGTTATAATGTTCGCGCCAGTGTATCGCGCCAGTCGCGCTGTGTATCGCAAAGTTCGCGTAATAATAATAAACAGGCGTAGAGGTTGTGGACCAGAGTGCCGACACACGTGTCGTGGTGGACCAGAGTGCCGACGCACTCGGAGACTTGTCCGAGACAATAGACACCTGCTGTACCAAATGTAGTGCTGACATATACGACATAATAACAGTAAGCACGCGCAGAAGTTGTGCATCGATGGGTTGCTTCGCGTGCTTCGCATCCACACGTGTCGTGATGGACGAGACGAACAAACGTTTGCGTTTGCTGTATGACAAGTCTACTAAAGCCCCTCAAGAAGCCCCTCGAGAAGCCGCAACAGCTGATGAGATCAAGAAGCGGTTCTCAGGGGAAGATATGATATCGCCCGACGGTAAGTGGGTCTTGGACTGCTTCTTGTGCGCAGGCGGGAAGTATGAAGGGCCGCCGCCGAAGCTGGTCAAGGGCGGTCTGGGCACGATACAAAAATGCATCGAAGAGTTCAAAGCGAACCCGGAGAAGTACGAAGCGATTTGCTTCTGGGAGAAGGCGTTCACCGAGAACTATGACCCCCAGGAATGCAATATGTTCCCGCGCGCGCCGGGTAAGACCTTCCCGCACGTTCGAAATCCGGCGCAGACGCCAAACCAACGGTGGCAGGTGTACGAGTGGTTGGCGTCGTACAAACGTTTGCCTGCGGTGAACAAAAACGACTGGCGCGACGACGTCACCGACTGAGTGCTAAAAACTTTCGAAGGGAAAAAGCTCGATTGGGCGTGTCCCGGGCGAGGACAAGGCCTCCTCGAAAAACGAAATTTGCGATTAATGAAAAACGCTTACCCGAACGATATCAATCAAGGCCAGGTAGGCGATTGCTGGCTCGTGTCGGCCATATCCGCCCTCGCCGAGTTCCCGGGAGCGATCGAAAAGGTGTTCGCGAAGACGAAAAATATACGCTCGTTGCCGAGCGATGCTCCGAGTAAATACACGATCACTCTATACCGCGTGCACCATGAAACGGGGTAATGTGAAACGGTGGACTACGTCGTGGACGAGCGGCTTCCGATTGACGAAGGCGGGAATTTGAAGTTCGCGGCAGCGTCGCAGAGTAACGAGCTTTGGGTGTGTTACTTGGAGAAAGCGTTAGCGGCGCACTGCGGCGGGTACGACGGCATCGTAGGGGATGCGGGGGCTCTCCTGAGAGAGCGATCGATCGCCGCCCCTGGAGGGTACAAACCCGGTGATATTACGCCTGACCCGTTTGCTATGCTCACGGGAATTCACAAGCAGTACTACTTCACTTGTGTGCCTTCTCTTGGCGGGGGGAGAAATAAAAAAGCCCCGTGGATCACTCGTACTACTTGGCCAGAAAACGTGGATGGGGAAAACTCAACCTGGGACAGATACGCGGACAGCTTGAGCGAGGATGAGATGTTCGACAAGATGTGCGCGTGGGACGACGCGAACTACGTGATGACATGTCACGCGCCCGAGAACTTAAAGAAGCAGGGCATAGTTGATTTTCACGCGTACTCGTTGCTGCGTTGTGTGCGTAACGTGGCCGGGACCACACACGACATGATGGAGGTGCGTAACCCGCATGGACGCACCGAGCTTGCGGTCGGTCAGTGGAACGATAACGGACCGAGGTGGAAGAAGCACCTGGAAGTGAAGGCGTTTCTTAAACCGGAAGGGAAAGAAGACGGTCTATTTTGGATGAGTAAGAAGGAGTTCTTTTCCATTTTCACGACATTCACGCTGTGCGCGGAGGATATGAAGGCGTGGAGTTTACGCAAGTACGACAAAGCCGGCGAGGACAAAAAGCTCGCCGCTTATTTTGCCGCTAAAGAAGCCGCAATAGCTGATGAGATCAAGAAGCGGTTCTCAGGGGAAGATATGACATCGCCCGACGGTAAGTGGGTCTTGGACTGCTTCTCGAGCACTGGCGCGAAGTATGAAGGGCCGCCGAAGAAACTGGTCAAGGGCGGTCTGGGCACGATACAAAAATGCATCGAAGAGTTCAAAGCGAACCCGAAGAAGTACGAAGCGATTTGCTTCTGGGAGAAGGCGTTCATCGAGAACTGTGACCCCCAGGAATGCAATATGTTCCCGCGCGCGCCGGGTAAGACCTTCCCGCACGTTCGAGATACGGCGAAGCCAAACCAACGGTGGCGGGTGTACGAGTGGACGGAAAAATAAAAAAAGGCGAATATTAATAACTCTCGTTGGATTTTTACGATACATCACTCCGCTCCCCGCAAATCCCCGGTGTACAGCGCCCCCCCCTGCCCCTCGATGTTTTCCCAACTCACCACGTCGCAAAGTGCAACGTGGTGGTCCCCCGCGGTTTCCAGGGAAACGATTGAAAGTTCGATCAACCCTAGGGCGTCTTTAAGAGTGGGCACCCCGTGTTTCGTCACCACCGGGAACCCGGCTTCTTCCAACGCCGTG
>Ga0307488_10004064_pt1 | contig 12210 bp, 24 predicted proteins | sample SB02metaG_FD_202248 | JGI IMG/M metagenome (GOLD analysis project Ga0307488, IMG submission 202248) | Sea-ice brine microbial communities from Beaufort Sea near Barrow, Alaska, United States - SB 0.2 | ecosystem: Environmental > Aquatic > Marine > Coastal | place: USA: Alaska | collected...
TCCGACGCCGCGGCGTGCACGTGCGTGGCCACCTCCAGGGCCAGGTCGCCCAGGCCGATGGAGGGATCCGCCGTCTAGGGCCTGCCGCACATTGCTCGACTACTCCACGTCATAGGATGCCATTGAGCTCAATGAATAAGGGTTACATTTGCACGTCAATGACGTGGCGCGTAATGTGCCTGGCAGATGGTGCTCGCTGCGTCACAGGATGCCATGTAACTCAAGAGACCAGGGTGTATAAGGCGTTGGATGACATGGTGGGCAATACGCACTTGACCCTACCGCCAGGAGCGCCTCGGCGCGGCGGCGGAAACCTTCTGTGGCGGCGGCGGCGGCGGCGGCAGAGGCGGCGACGGGGGGGTTAGAGCGGGGCGAGCTGGCGCTGCCTCCGGCCTGCGATTGGGCGGCGGCGGTGAGGCCGGCCTGTGATTGGGCGGCGGCGGTGAGGCCGGCCTGTGATTGGGCGAGGAGGACGACGGCGGCGAGGACATGCAGGCGCTGGAACTCGTTCTGCAGCGCGCGGTGCCGATCCGCGTCGAACTCCAGCGTCTCCGGCAACCGTTCCTTGCAACAAGGTCATTCGGAACTAGCACCTCACCCGGGGTCGGAACATGACTTACCGTCAGGGTGGATACTCGTGCACACGCGTGAAGGAGGAGGAGGAGATTCAAACGTCGGGCGAGTCATTGTTCTCATTTATTCGACCTGCACAGGCTGGAGGGTCATCGAGAAGAAGCACTCGAGCTGAGATCGGACGTGTCAGCATTATTTGCCTTCAGGGTGAACGCTCATGTAGACGCGCACAGGAGGAGGAGGAGGAGGAGGAGGAGGAGGAGGAATACATTCAAGTCGGTCGAGTGTTTGTTCTCAAGAGTCACCTGCCTCGGTGAAGGGCTGGCGGTCGGCGATGAGCGAGGACAGCGCCACGCGCACCAGGCCCTCCGCCGAGCACACCGCCACGCCGCTCCACCGCCCGTCCGCCGCAGCCCACTCCCAGGGCCTGCCAGATAGTGCTCGCCGCGTCATTGTATGGCAATTAACTCAAACGACGAGGATTCAAATGAATCGGATGAGTTGGCGAGCAACATTTACCAGGCCCAACCGCTGCCGCCGCCGCCGCCGCTGCAGCTGCAGCGGCGGCGCTAGCCCGCCCACCCGATCCGGGAGCGAGGTTGTAGCCCGTCTGCATGGAGGGAACCGCGGCGGCGCTGATGCCCTCTGTCGCCGCCGCCGCCGCCGCCGCCGTCGCCGCCGAATCGTCCGCCGCCGGCTCCGCCGAGGCAGCGGCGTACGCCAGTGGCACGGGCGGGGCGCCCGGCACCGAGGCCACGGCAGTGGAGGAGGGCAGCTCCATGTCCAACCTGTCAGAACGGTCATTCAGAACAAGCACCCGACCGATATCGGAGCATGACTACCGTTGGGTTTGAATGCTTACACCGACGCGTGGACTCAGCTCGCGTTTGTCAGCGTCGGTAGAGATGACCCCCTGCCTGTGCACGTGCGATGCGGCGGCGGCGAGCCACGCGGCGGTGCGCGGCAGCGCGGCCATCAACTCGGCGCCGGCGGGTGGTACCGACGGAGTGACGCGGCGGTCGGACACGCCGTGGCGCGCGGCGAAGCGGTCGAGCGCCCAGGCGGCGCCGCCGGCGGCCCCGCCACCCCGGGCCAGCGGCGCCAGCGAGCCCAGCGCCGCGTTCGCCGCGGTGTAGTGTGCCGCAACAAACGTGCTGGCCCCATCATAGATTATCCTTTGAACTCAATCAACGAGGGAGGGCGAAGTGGCGGGAAGGAGGCACAATTTGAGAAACAAGTCGGGACCATGCCTGGCCTGGAGGATGCCGGGCCCTCTGGGGATCGGGAGGAGGGAGAGGCCCTATGAAGAGGAGGGAGGGGCGGCCGGGTGGCCGGGTGGGGAGGCACACAATTGCGAACAGCATGCCCTTACCGTGTCATGCTGCAGCTGCTTCAGTTCGCTGAAACAAAACTGAAGCGACTTCGTCACGGCGCCCGCCATCGCCGCCGCCATGGCGTAGGGCCTTCCAAACATTACCCGCCGCGTCATAGGATGTCATTTGATGAGCGAGGGTTTGAATGCGTTGGATGAAGTGGCCGGTAAAATCTGGCAGAGCCTACCGCCGCAGCGGCGTCGCCGACCGCCGCCGCCGCCGCCGCGCCGCCGTCTTCTAGGGCCAGCCAGATATTGCTCGCCACGTCATAGGATGCGATTCGACTCGAGGCACGAGAATTTAGCATACTTTGGATGACGTTGTGGTCAATATCTGGCAGGCCCTGCCGGCTACAGCGGCGAGGTCGGTCCCGAGCGCGGCGGCGCGCGCTGCGGCGTCCTCCTCCCGCGCCGGGGCGCCCAGCCGCCGCAGCATCGCCGTCGCACCCGCCGGCCAGAGACTTACCAAAGAATTTATTGCAGCCTAAATTTAGTTGGGAAAGAGCCAGGTGAAAGAAGCAGTGGCGGCAAGGCTCTGTATCGATGCGATGCGTGTGTACGGGTATACGGATACACTATGAGCAGACAATCAGATTGAGCTCAACGCATCACTGAGGCTCGGCCCTACCTGGAGCACCTGGCCCAACGCGGCACCCGCGGTGGCGGGGTCTGTCGCAGCCGCCGCCTATGGCCTCGCATGCTTTGCTCGCCACGTCATAGGATGCCATTCAACTCAATAAACGAGGGTTCAAAACGCGCGTGGAACTGTCGATGACGTGCCGGGAAATGGCCTGTCGTATATTATTTGCCACGTCATAGGAGGCCTTTTACCTCAATAAATGAGGATTCAGATGCGTGAGGATGACGTGGCGGGCAGCAGGTGTCAGGCCCCACCGCGGCCAGCACCGGCGCCAGCGTCTCGGGCGACAGGTGCTGCAGCGTCGCCGCCTCCGCGGGTTCCGCCGTGCAGGGCCCGCCGCATACCGCTCACCACGTATGTGGATGCTATTGGAAGAGGGCTCAAAATGCGTTGGATGATGTGGCGAGCGATATCTACCGGGCCGTACCAGGCGGGAGTCCGGGCACAGGCCCTGCAGCTCCGCCCGGGTGCAGGGCCCATCCCGGCGGTGTGCATTCGCAGGTCAATCTGACTGTTTGTGCATAGTCTACCGGTGTACCCCAACACACTTGCTGCTTCCTCCTCACTGGCCAGGCCACTCGTTCTCTTCGCAGCTCAAACTAGCTGTTTGCTCCCTTGAAAGGTCAACATTGAGCCGATGATCCCTGATGAAATCACTTGAGCGATCCAATCCCACCGGACATCTCAAAGTTACTCAAGTGACAGCTTGAACGAACACACGGCAGCTGAAGTGGTGGCGCGGGCGCGGCCGGGGGTAGCGTGGACGGTGCGGGCGCGGCCCTGCCTTGAGCTCGGCAGCGAGGGCCACGGCGCGGGAGATGTCGCCACGTGTCATGGACTCGCCCACCTGCGCGAAGAATGTCTCCTCCATCGTCGCGCGCAGCCGGCTCTCCACCTCCCGCAGGTTGCAGCTCCCGCCGCCACCGCTCCCGCCTGCGATGGCGTCAGCGGCGGCGGCGGGGGTGGGGGGGGCGGCGGTGACGCGCCAGTTGGGGTCGATGAGCAGTTCGTGCATGAGCGCCTCGTTGCTCCGACCCGCCGCGGTGTCGCGCGTGTTCGTGGTGCCGCCGCCGCCGCCGCCGAGGGGCGCTCCTGTTCCGGTTTCACCTTCGCGGGCGCGTGACGATTGGTGTTCTTGCAGTGCCTGTTGGCGGCGGGCGGCGGCGGCGGCAGCGGCGGCGGCGCGAGAGGCGAGTATCGCGGCGCGGCTCTGCGCGCGGCGCGCGGCGCGGTCCACCACTCCGCCTCCCTCCGCCGCCCCCGCCACCGCGTCATCCTCCTCCTCCTCCTCCTCCTCCTCCTCCGCCGCTGCCGCCGCCGCCGCCGCCACCTCCTCCTCCTCAACCGCCATGTCATAGAGCCTGGCAGAGATTGCTCGCCACGTCAAACAATGCCATTAAACTCAGGAAACGAGGGTCCAACATACGTGGCCATGACATGGCAAGCACTACCATCTAGGAGGCCCCGCCATGAAGACATCCGCGAGGGCGGCGTCGAAGCGCGCGCACCCCGGTCGGCCGGACAGCGTGCCGACCTTGGCGCGGAGCAGCGCCTTGTCCTCCGCGCTGCCCGCGCGCATCGCCGCCTTATCCGACGCCGTGGTCGGGTTATGCGGCGCCGTCGCGTCCGTGCCGCACACGCGCAGCATGGAGCCCGCCGGTCAGGATCAGAACCGTCATGCTTGCCGCGACAGATAGCGGAATGAAGATCACAACCATCTCGTTTTCCGCTATTTAAGCGTGGTGCTATGGGAATGCACTCGGGAAACAAGGGTGTACAGCGGCAATGGAGGTAGATGGTTTGGACAGCACAGGGGCCGGGGCGGCTGCCTGGTGGCTACTTACACACGCGGAAGCGTTTCTCTCTCTGTTGCCACTGAACTCACGGGGCCCAGGGCGAAAGCCTGGTGGCTCGTTACACACACGGACGCGTCTGTCTGAACTGACTCTTAGACGCGCGGCCCCGCCTCGAGCTCGACAGCGATGCGGACGAGCTCGCGCTCGAGCAGCGCGGCGTCGCCGCTCTTCCACGCCACGAAGTGCTCCAGGTAGGGCGCCCACGCCGCGGCGAACGCGGCGGCGGCGGCGCCGTTTGACCCCGCGCCGGTGGCGGCGCCGGTGGCGGCGGTGACAACGTCATCGATGGCCATTACCCAGGGCCAACCTTAACACGCAGGCCACGTCACTTCAGAACGCCAGTATGTCACGTCATATCAGTGTATCATGTGTGTACGCCACGTCACAGCATGCTACTCGATTCAATAAACGAGGGTGTGAAATGTGGTGGATGACGTGGCACCCCCACACAGTTACATTGACCCCACCTTGACGAGCGCCAGCGCCGCGACGCGCAGGTCCGCCTGGGGGCAAGGCCGGGTGGGGCACTATGAGCAGACAGTCAGGACGCCATGTCAGGCCAGGGAGGAGGACACGGCGAATGTGTACTGGTGCACTATGAGCAAACAGGCAGGACGGCGTGTGAGGCAGCACCTCGGGACCGATGGAAAAGAAGTCGAAGCCGTCGCCGCGGCCGTCGGCGCCGCGCCCCGCCGCGGACCCGTCGCCGCCCGCCGCGCTCAGTACCACCTCAGAACAGGGGCGCATGTTGAATGTGTGAGCAAATCTTGAAGGAAGAGATGGAGAGACGCTTCGGAGAGCATTAGTATAGGAGGCACCTGGCTTTCGCTCTGGCCCCCGTGCAAGCAAAACTTGAAAGCAGTCCATCACGGTGTAATTTCAAGAGCTTAAAGCAGTTGCTTTGAACGCGGGTTTGAAGGTGCAGCGCCGCACCTCGGGGTGCGCCACGATCATGTATGCACACATCACCACGCGCGCCGGGTAGCGCGGGGCGGGCGTCGGGTGGCGCGGGGCGCGCGTCGGGTAGCGCGGGGCGGGCGTCGGGTGGCGCGGGGCCGGGGCGCCCGCTGCCTGTGCCGCCATGGACCGCCTCGAGGGCCTGGAGGGTCTGGCGGGCCTGGCGCAGGAGGGCCCCGCGGGAGAGGCGGGGAAGAGGCATCGGATGAGCGCGGTGGTGCTGGCGGAGCCGGCCGGTCGGCGCCCGGAGGCGTCCAGCCGGGTCGCCACGCGCGCCAGCAGCGCGGCGCCGTCCTGCAACCAAGGAACTACACTCCTCCACTTCTCTACTTATCGTAAGCTCTTTTTGTGGGAACGTTGGGTCGGTTGGGTGGTTTCATCGACGAGAACAACGCAGGTTGAGGTGGTCAGTGGAGGAGTGTGGCGGCCCTGCCTGCAGCGCGGCGCGGCTCTGCAGTTTGGTGGCGAAGGTGTCAAAGTCGTCGGAGGCGGCGGCGGCGGCGCCGGACAGCCCCAGTGCGGCGTACCGCGCGCCCACCGCCGCCGTGCTGCCGGAACCGGACACGGAGGTGGTACTGCCGCCGCCGCTGCCGCCGCCGCCCTCGCCGCCGTCGCCGCCGCCGCCGCCGCCGCCACCGCCGCCACCGCCGTCGCCACCGCCACCGCCGGCGACGAAGGTGCGCCATGCGCGCTGGATCGCGGTAGCCGCCAACGTGTCAGGGCTGGCATATTTTGCGGCGGCGGCGGTGGCGGCTTCGCTCGCCTGGTAAGGCCCCATCTGCCCGTCACACGGTGTCATGCCACTCAAGAAACGAGGGTTTACAGTGCGGTCTACACGGGGGCCAGGGCGACAGCCTGGTGCCTCCTTATACACGCGGAAGCGTCCCTCTAACTCTATTTACATGGCGGTTCGTCGTTCGCGACCTGGCGGTGTGAGGGTGACCTGGCGATGTGAGGGTGACCCACACCATGATGCCGTCGACGGCAGCGGCGGCGGTGCCGGCGGCGGCAGCGGCGGTGGGGTGGCGGGTGCGGCGCGCGGCGGCGCTGCGGCGACGGTCCAGCAGCCACGCGCGCTTCGCCGCCGCCGCCTCCATCCGCCAAGCACGGCCTCACACCACGTCTCTAATTTGGTCAGGAGCCCATGTCGCCCACGTCTCTGTCTGGTCGGGTGCCAAAATCGCCGTCTCTGTTTGGTGTTCGGTCAGATGCCCTAAACATCGACACACTGTTCATTAGATCAGGTGCCCATATCAACCTACATCGCTGTTTGGACAGGTGCCCATAACGCCCACGTGTAAAGTACAAGTATCAATTTCAGAACTAACTGACGTATCATGACTCGAGTGGTATCAGGGACACTATCAAGGTCCGAGCACTCCCACCTCCGGCACCTCATCTCCCGGGGGCAGATGCGTCGTATGTGCGGGGGCATTGAGGTGTGCTGCCTCACTACCAGGCACCGATACGGCTCTTCAGCTAACATGTCTTCACCCATGGTCTTCACCCTAGTCTAACTGAACAAAAATGCATTACGAGTAGGGACAATCGGCGTAACACTGACCGGAAACGGATATTTATGTAACGCCCTACCGAATGGCGAAGAGGTTGGCCGCCGCCGCCGCGCGGTCGCCGCGGCGGTGGCGCGCGGCGTCCACGTGCGCGTGGTGGGCCGCCAGCCGCCGCCGGTCGGTCTCCGTCGCGGCCGACCGGTGCGCCGGGGCCCAGGGTCGCACACTGTCAACCGTTCCCCTTTTCGTAAAATGCAAGATTGTAAACTAACCAAAAGTCTTTGAGGGAGGAGAGAGGATAGAGGAGAGAGGGAAGAGAAAGAAAGGGACAGGAGAGATGAGAGAGAAGAGATGAGAGAGGAGGCAGGAGGGAGGAGAGAGGGGAGAGGAGAGAGGAGAGAGGAGAGAGGAGAGAGGAGAGAGGAGAGAGGAGAGAGGACTGATAGGTGAGAGGAGACGGCAGAGAGAGGGGAAAGCATAGAGGCGTGAGCAGGCCCTGCCTCGGCTGCGCTGTGCGTGCGCGCGAGGCGGGCGGTGCGCGCGGCACGCAGGTGGTCCTCACGCGCGCTGCGCGCCGCCGCCACGCGCCGCACGCGCACCCGCACCAAGAGCCGCACCGCCGCCGTTGACACCACATCAACTTTTCGCCGGTTGCCCCTGAAACCACTTGAGTTATCCCACCGACATACTAGTACCGCTCATGAGCTCAAGTGCCAGCTGAAAATGAACACCGACGTAAGGCCCTCCAAGCCGTGTGTCCTTGAAACCACTTGACGTATCCCACTTTATAGTACCTCAAATATGCTCAAGTGTCGGCTGAAAGGAATACGTCGCCTGAGGATCGACACTTGACATGCATGGAAATAGCAGTGAGGTATCGGCCCCGCCGCCACGACACGCGCGCGGGTGCGCACTCGCTCCACCTCGCTGTAGCGCCGCATGCTGATTTTGGAAGCAAAGTTTGATGGTAGTTCATCGTATTTCAGCTTCACAGAGCTGAAACCAAGCGCTGTCAAGGTGGGGTCAAGCTGGGGTCAAGCTGCGTGGCCCCACCTGGGCGGTGCGCGCGGCGGCCGCCTGCTCCAGTCGGTCGGCGATGGCGGCGGCGGTCGGCGCCGCCCGCCCGGTAGTGCCTCACATGTGTTGCTTGCCACGTCACAGGATGCCATGTACCTCAAGAAACGAGGGTTCAAAATGTCTGTTGATGAGGTGGTGGGCAATGGGCCTGGCAGATATTGCTCGATTACTCCGACCACACGGGGACATCTCAGAATGCCGTGTATCGCAAGAAATGAGAGCTCAAGATGCGTGGCGATGACGTGGCGAGGAACGGCATGGTGGTGCAAGTGTTGCGCCGTGAACATGGCAACACTGGTGTCCTACTCGGCGACACTGTCTCTGCCGCGCGTTTGTGTCGGGAACATTCGGTCTCGGCTCCGAGGAGTCTCGGGAACTACGACAGGCTGACGTGCTGTCGGAAAAAGCAAGAAAACAACTTCCACGCAACGAACGCGGCGTCGCCGCCGCCGGCGACACTCTCGCACGGCGCCGTAGAGGCGCACCAGTCCACGCCGGACCCCGGGCGGGAGTTCCCGACCGCGTGCCCGCCCCCCCCCGCGCCTCGGGAAGTTAATGGGCAACCCTGCCTGACTCTTGTGTCAGGATCACGAAACGCTTGTTGAACGCTCGTACTCTTACGCGGCGTAGAATATCCGCTGTGACGCGCCGCGCTCTGCTCCAGCCGCACGCGCAGCCGCTTTGGCAGTGGACTGCTGAGCTCGAACATCGAGACGCGGGTGCGGGCGCGGGCGGTGCGCGGGGGGGAGCTCGCACTCCCGTCCCCAGATATTTTAGTCTTGTCAGCAGCCGCGGCCTCGCTCTCGTGAATCCACAGCAGGCGGTCGACGTTTCCAGAGCCCGGTATGAATATCGGGGGAGTGATTGACGGCATGGCTGCGTCGAAGGGAAATGGCGGAGAGTCCGAGGTGAGCTACTCACTGGCTGATACCTCGTGTATGGTGGCGTGCATCCCGGGGCGCGGGCGTACGTCTTTATGATTTCGTTCTTTTGCCTGTGTCCTGTCCGCCTGTCGCGTCGGACGCGAAACGGCTGACTAAAGAATATGCCACGTGTCGACAGTTTGTGCGACGTGTCTTCCCTCATGGCAGCCATTAGTACCGACGCCTGCTCGCCAAGCTCCAGCGCCCATGGCCGCCGCCGTCCACGCGCCGTTCGCCGCCCCACCCGCGCCGCGCGCCGGGCCCCGGGCGCGCAGCCGCGCCACCGCAGCGGTGTGCGCCTCGGGCGCGCATGCGTTCTGGGGCTCCCCTGTTGGAGCGGTCCGAGGAGGAGGGGCGAGGAGGGCGCGGCGGCGGCGCGGCGGCGGCGTGGCGGTGACGGCAGTGTACGACCCCGACAGCGTGGAGGACCCGCTGCTGCGCCAGGCGCTCAAGGAGCCGGTGGCCTTCTTCGGAGGCATGTTCGCAGGCAGGGCTGCTTTGAATTTATGCATTTGCATTTTATATCTACCCAGGTTCACTGGTCGAATTGTCGACCGGTGGAAGCGGCCGGCGCCGGCGCTATCAGTGCCTCGGGGGCTACGTCGACGCGGTAGCTGCACCTGACCAAACGAAGCGGGTGGTGCGGCGGCCCTGGTCGGCGGCATGCTGGGGCTGAGCACGCGCGACGAGCCGCTGCGCGCGTGGGTGGACAAGACGTCCGAGGCGGCGGGGGTGCGGGCGGGGCCTGGCCAGCGCGTCCCATCGTTCATTCGACAGCCAGCCGACACGGCGGCGGTTTTGTCCTGAACACCAATCGAGTTGTCCCCACGCAGTGCTTGCCGGCCATGACACCGCCAGTCCAGTTCTAGTGGTTTGGGCTGGTTTCCTGCGCACCACGTCAGTGCCGGAGATTGATGAATGTCAGTTTATACAAGAACATCTATATTCCCACTTACCAGGTAGTACCTCGGAGATGCCGATGTTGAGCTCGCGCTGTAACGAGTGTGAGGCCTTGGGTGTGGGCGGACGACGGCGGGGCCGCGGCCGTGGGGGACGGGGGGATGGGTGGTGCCGTGGCGGCGCCGGCTGTCGGGGAGCCGCGAGCTGCGGTGGCGGTGGTGCCGCCGGCCGCGCCACCGCCGGCCGCGCCTGCGGATGCCACAAGCGCTGTCGCCGCTGACGCTACCAAGGAGGCTGAGGATGCGGTGCCGTCCGCCTAAGGGCCGTGCCGTAGCTTCATTTTTTTCATTAGATTCATTCCGTCATTCGATTCATTCCGTTTTGTAGAAGGCGTCCACTCCTCGTGCGAGTGCACGATGTCACGCCACACGCCTGAATGACAACATCGGACCAGTTCCGATGGATGAGGTGGGTTCTGTGCTCACTGTGTAAGGCCTCGGAGCTCGACGGTCGTCAGCAGCTGCGAGCACAAATCAACATTGTCAAGTGAAATATATTATTACAATTTATGAATCGAACAGCATAGTGTGCCCCTTGATACATGCCCAAAGAATCAGTATTGAGGTAGCGGTGCTCCCCCTCGCGTCCCTCTCCCCCCCCCCGCCCCGCGACCTTCCACGTTATATCATCATTGGTGCTCGCCACGTGATTCACCACATAGCGTACCGGTGCACGCACGCCACGTCATCACTGGGTCACTGGGTCCTGATGTTCAGCTCCACGTGCAGGTACAGCTCCAAGCACCACGGTCGTTCAGAACATTCACTCCAACCGAGATCGCTGCATGACTTAACTTCGGGGTGTATGCTCATACAGGCAAGCAGAGAGGAGGAAGAGTTTCATCGTCGGTTGAGCGCTAGTCCTCAACACACCCCCTGCCTTGACCGAAAGCAGGGACACTTTTTTGCACTTCAAGTCCGAGGGCCAGGGCCTGCCGCGTATTTTTGCTCGCCGTGTCACAGTGTGCCGTTTGACTCACTCAACGATGGTTGAAAACGCGTGCCGATGACGTGGCGGGGGGCATCTGACGGGCCGTACCGTGGGCTTGGCGTAAATCTCCAAAGCCATTGTCTGCGTCTCCTGGCTCGCGTCGATCTCGTCCGAGTAGTAGGAAATACAAGACATAGTGTACCGGTACAGTCAACAACAGCACGCGATGAGAACACTCAGAACTTCGACATAGACGCTGGCGTGCCGTCGTCCACGTGAAGGCCCTGCAGCACGTGTTGACATCGCCGAGCATCACACACATGTATTCATTTGGACACACCGGTGCATATGATTCCACGTGTGGTGGATGATCTGGCGAGCAAGGTACACTATTGAACTATGCGGTGAATGGCGTGTCATGCCGGGCCCCGGCACCGGCCCCGCCATCTGCAGGAAGCACCACGCGCGCGTCGACACCGTCTGCCAGGGCCGGGCAACTCGTTCCATCACTGCTCGCTCATAGTGCACCTGTGCTCACTCGCTGAACAGACACTTAGTTGAAGCTGCAAAATGAGCGAGTGGCGGCCACCAGGCCGCGGGCCCCGCGTGCCCCGCCTTCTTCTTCTTGGGCTTGTAGTGCTTGAACTCGAACACAATGGCGGAGGATGCCACCAGTTTGTTGACCGGCGTCTGCACGTGCACGGTGTTGCCGAACACGATGTGGTTGGGCGCGCGCCGGTTGCTCACGGGCGTGTCCTGCCGCCAGGGCCATTCATCAGAACAGACACTCGAATCGACATCGGACGTGCCCGCATGACTTACCTTCAGGGTGAATTCTCGTACAGAGGTGCGCGGACCCGGCTCGTCACTTCAACTTCGGTCGAGTGCTTGTTCTGAATACTCCCCGTGCCTGGTTCGCCTCGAACAGCTGGCCGGCCATGTTGACCACACTGACGGTGACAAAGGGGTCTATATACTCGCTGGCGTCCTTGTTACAGGGGCGCAAACTGAAATTGAAAGCAAACGTTGAAAGTAGCAGTTTATCATATCTTTAGCTTCAAGCGCTGAAAGCAGTTTATAATACTTTAGTTTGAAGCGCCGAAGCCAGGCGCTTTCAACACGGGTCTCCAGGTTTGGCGTCGTAGCAGCCCACCTTGAAGCCAACCTGCAGGACCTTGATGCTAAGCGCCTGGTCCCCTCCAACCAGGGTGCACGCCCAACCACCCCGGCAGAGTTTGATGGATGCTTTTGGACAGAATTGGCCGTGTGGCCCCCCTCCAACAGTAAGCATGTTCGGTCAACGGGTGAGGCATGGTGCGAGGGGACGAGGGGGCCAGGGGCCGCGGTGACGGGGCGACGTGGCCCTGGGCGGGGTGCGAGGGTGCGAGGGGGCGAGGTGGCGAGGGGGCGA
>Ga0307488_10004066_pt1 | contig 12205 bp, 17 predicted proteins | sample SB02metaG_FD_202248 | JGI IMG/M metagenome (GOLD analysis project Ga0307488, IMG submission 202248) | Sea-ice brine microbial communities from Beaufort Sea near Barrow, Alaska, United States - SB 0.2 | ecosystem: Environmental > Aquatic > Marine > Coastal | place: USA: Alaska | collected...
CTTACGAGAAGACTCTTCCAGTCAGAAACCAGAACTAATCGGCGAAGGCATAGAAGACTACATAGAGTACTTAAAAGAACACAGGTGTGACCACATTGGCATCGCCAGCGGTTTCCCCGTATTCGACAAGTCTATTGGCGGTGGACTTAGACGGAAGTGTGTGGACCTAGTGTCTGCCCGCCCCAAGGTTGGTAAGAGCGTATTTGGTGACAACGTGGCCCTCAATGTGGCTGGCGAAGGTATCCCCGTACTCATGATTGATACGGAAATGTCTAAAGAAGACCACATACAGCGAATCATCGCCAACATGACTGAAATCGATATCAATGAAATCGCCACCGGAGAAATCTTCGACGATCCAGAGAAGGTCGCAAAAGTAGAGGCAGCAGCACAAAAGATCAAAGACCTGCCCTACACATATATCACAGTTGCGGGAGCCCCTTTCGAGCAAATCATCAACAGTATCAAGCGGTGGATGTTGCAGACGGTAGGGACAGACGAAAACGGAAGAGCCAACGACTGCTTAGTTGTTTATGATTACCTCAAGCTTATGTCTTCCAGCTCTATCTCTAACAACCTACAGGAATACCAAGCCTTAGGGTTTCAGATCACACAGCTACACAACCTCGCTGTTAAGTACGACTTTGCTTGTCTGGCATTCGTCCAGCTAAACAGAGACGGGATCACCAAAGAAAGCACAGACGCCGTTAGTGGATCAGACAGGCTGATCTGGCTGTGTACTTCCTTTACAATATTCAAATTTAAGTCTCCAGAAGAAATAGTGGATGACGGAAAGAAAAACGGTAATCGTAAGCTGGTGCCCATTGTATGTAGACATGGGGCCGGTATGGACGATGGAAATTACATTAACATGCAGATGACTGGCGAATGCTCTGATTTGAAAGAGCTAAAAACGCGAGACATGTTGGCATACGAACGTGACGCTGGCGGAGAAATAGAGGGGTCGGAAATACCAATTGACTGATGAAAAATGTAGACAGTTCTTGGATAGGGTCGAAAGGCTAGATCCATACTGGCAAAAGTTCGAGTGGTACGACATAAAAGCCGACGACCCTGAGTTCCATAAAGAATTATTGAAATACAGAGACAAGTTGAATGATAGACCTGAAAAAACTTAAAGATATAGTCTATAGCAATCCAGAGCCGGTATTGGATCGGCTTGGAATAGAATATGAGATATTTGGAGACAACATATATTCAACGTGTCCCATTCACGATGGGAGTGATAACCCTCGCGCCTTCTCTCTAAGTTCTAAGATGAAGATGTGGAAGTGCTGGACGCACAACTGTCATGAAGAACACCGCGACATATTTGGTCTGGTATCGGGAACATTAGGCAAAAAGAGGGGGACCGAGGTAAGCTTTGGGCAGGCCCTGCATTTCTTATGTGAGACCTACAAGGTAGATGGGGAGTCGGCAGACATGTCGGCAGAAGAGGTATTCGAAGAGAGCCCTCTAACTAAAATGGTGAAGATCTTCCAAGCACCCAACTCCATTACCAATGCCGCCGTAGAGATCACCCAAGTCAAAGATGAGGTATCAGAGTATTTTATCAATAGAGGCTTTAGCAAGGAAACCCTTGAGCATTTCGACATTAAAGAATGCACTCAACGATCTGATGAACTGCGCCACCGCATTGTTATCCCCATCCACGACACAGTGGGCGCCCTCGTAGGCTATATCTACCGCGCCAACAAACGCTATATCGAACCCAAGTATTTATTCTCTAGCGGCTTTAAGAAAGCCAACTATCTATACAACTATCACAGGGCAATAGAGTCAGCCCAAAAATCCTCTTGCTTATTTATTGTCGAAGGGCAGGGGGACGTTTGGAAGCTATACGAGGCCGGAGTACATAACTGCGTTGGTTTGTTTGGCCTTTGTATATCCAAAACACAGAGAGAGCAGCTAATGAATAGTGGCGTCACAACGCTGATTATTCTAACAGACAACGATCAGTCTGGACGAGAGTCAAAGATCGCAATTCAGAGAGATATGAGCCGTTACTTTACGGTCCAGTTTCCACAGCTAATTAAAAAAGACATCGGCGAAATGAACGTCGACGCATTGCAAAACCAAATCTTATCACAAATCAAAGGAACGTATTGATGACCACGCGTATCATGGGACTTTCGGGCAAAAAACAATCAGGCAAGAGTACTTCGGCAAACCATCTCTGTGGAATTAAGTTAAAATCTAAGGGGTTGATCGATGACTTTCGATTGGCTGACGATGGTATGTTGCATGTTTTAACCAAGAATGCTGACGGGGTTCAGGCTTGGGGCGAGCTAGACATGACACGTACAGACGAAGACTTTGTGAGCAAGGCACAGCAAGACATTTGGCCCTACGTTAAGCTCTATAGTTTCGCAGACGCTTTAAAATCCATGTGTGTAAACCTATTGGAAATTCCCTACGAAACGATCTATGGGACTAACAAACAAAAGGACGAGCTAACTCACCTCCTGTGGGAAAATATGCCGGGAGTGATTACAGATGAAGAGCTGTGGAATCATATCCTAGAGCTATATCCAGAAGGACTAGAGCCGGTTGACTTGGTCTATCATGCAACGGGATATATGACCGGTCGAGAAGTTATGCAGTACTTTGGCACAGACGTTATGAGAGGCATCTATGGCCCCGTTTGGATCAATAACACGCTCAAGCGGATTGCCGCAGAGCAAACAGAGTTGGCCCTGATTACAGACATTAGGTTTCCCAATGAGTCAGACGGCGTAGTTAAGTTTGGTGGCGAAGTTATTCGTCTGCTGAGAGAGCTATCTCCTGACGACAGACACTCCAGCGAAACACAGCTCGACAGCGAAAACTACGACCATAACAAGTTTACATTCTTAATTAACAACACAGAGCAACCCATTGGTTTTTTACAGGGGCGACTAGATAAAATCTATATGGGAGAGATTAAAAAGGTGGAGTTTACAGGGTTTAAGACTAAGGAGCTATCTAATGCAGGAAATGCGCAAAACAAACAGGAAGTGGTCGACTGAGGACAGACAGTTTTTGACGGACAACTTTTCTAAGAAAGGAGTGCGGTTCTGTGCAGACCATTTTCAAGTAAAAGAAAACACGGTACGTGGAGTCGCCGACTATATGGGGCTAGGGCCTCCGGCTAAAGCAAAGGTGAGAAATAGAGCTTCGGAGAAAAAATGGTCAGATGAAGACAAACAGTTTCTGCGAGAAAACTACTCAAAAGGCGGCAACTACTGCGCAAGACATTTGGGACGTACCCAACTACACGTAAATGCGGCGGCTCATCGATTGGGTCTATCAACGCCACGTAAATCCACTCCCTATATTTATGGGGATATTTCAAGGGACCATTGGCTGAGAATACGTCGCGCAGCAAAATCCCGCAACCTACAGTTCGACATAGATCCTAAGGACATATGGGATATGTTTATAAGGCAGAATGAAAGATGTGCAATTTCTGGCATAGATATAGTTTTACCTGTTGCAAAAGCACGTTGGGGGGAGGACCGGGGAACCGCTTCTTTAGACAGGATAGATTCGTCTGCGGGGTATCTCTTACATAATTGTCAGTGGACCCACAAAACTGTAAACAAGATGAAGTTAACTATGTCAACTGAAGAGTTTGTTGGTTGGTGTGACTTAATTGTAAACAATAACAAGTAATTTGTAGTAGATAATGAAAGAAACTAGTGTATGTTAGTGACTTACCTCAGGAGCAGCTCCTATAACAACTATGACTTTTGCGAACTCCAGTACTTCATAACCTATGTCTTAGGTCATCGCTCTGATTCCGGCAAAAAGGCCGAACTGGGAACCATGGTCCACAAGGTAATGGAAGTGTTGGCGTCCCTCAAGAAGAACCAACAGGACAATCCGCGCAAAAAGTACTTAGACATTGTTGACGACGCCGTTGGGAAGGTTAGAATCCACAAGGACCGCCTAATGACCGACGACTTCGTAGAAGAGCTGGCGGAGCTAAGTCTAGAGTCCTACAAAAAAGACTCTAAACACAACTGGACAAAGGGTGACCGGAATAACGTCTCTAAGCTGTCATGGCAAGCCCTAAATCACAACAAGGGGCAGTTTGACCCCCGATTACGTGATATCTTGCACCCTGAACCCCATTTCGACATCCCCATTGAGGAAGACTGGGCTAAGTACGAGTTTGAAGACCCTAAGACCGGTGAAAAAACTATGGGGCAATTGGCAATAAAAGGCACAATTGACCTTGTCACCCACGCCGGAGATGGTATAATTGAGGTTATTGACTGGAAGACCGGTATGAGAAAAGACTGGGCAACAGGCGAAGTGAAGACCTACCAGAAGCTTCAGACAGACGCCCAACTCCTGCTCTATAATTATGCCATTTCGAAGTTATATCCAGAGTACGATCAGGCTATAATGACGATCTTCTTTGTTAAGGACGGCGGCCCCTTTAGCATGTTCTTCGATAACACAGACGAAGAGAAGTTCTTGGGAATGCTCAAGAATCGTTACCAAGAGATTCAAGCTAATAACAAACCAAAGCCGTTGAATGCGGCGCGGTCAGACTGGAAGTGTAGTCGGCTATGCCATTTCTACAAGAACAATTGGCCGGGAACAGACAAGCGTATGTGTAATCACGTAGAAGACACGTTGAAGTCCAAGGGGATGGATGCGGCGGTTAAAGAGCTTATACACGACGAACACTCAATTTCATACTACGAAGCTCCCGGCTAAACCCTATTAGTTGCGCTTTTTGAGTAATTTGGTGTATAATATGGTAGAGAACCAATTTCACTGCCTACGGAGACATAAAATGGACCGCGAAAAGAAGCTATTAAACCAAAAGTTTAACAATGGGACTGTCAGTCGATTTGTTGGAAGACATAAACACAGAGGGGATTTAGTATGGGAGTTAAAGTGTGACTGCGGCAATAGTTACGAAGCGACGACTACACAGTTAACTCAGTGTCTAAAAAAAAGCTGCGGCTGCCATAGAAAAAGAAATAGAGAAAAACAGACTCTAGGAGACAGATATGGTAAGCTGTGTGTGATTGCCGGAGAAAAATCAGAGGGACGTCATTTATATAGCAAACTCTTGTGTGATTGCGGGCAAGAGACGTACAGGGTGCTGTCTAATTTAAGGATAGAGGTGGAAAAGGGGCAAACGCCCAGTTGCGGCTGTAGCAGAAAAAGGCGGGGAAAAGATCATCCGCTATTTAGGGGTCATGAAGATATTTCACTGCGTTATTGGAACAGAACTAAGAATAATGCCAAAAATCGCAACATAGAGTTCGACGTTACAATAGAGCAGGCTTGGGAACAGTGGGAAAAACAGGATAAGAAGTGTGCCCTATCTGGACTAGAATTGATGTTTATGAGAAGCAAAGGAAACAATTCCACCGCTTCATTGGACAGGATTGATTCCTCTAAGGGTTATATTTTAGGCAACATACAGTGGTTGCACAAGGATATTAACAAGATGAAGTCCGATTTTACAGACGAGCGGTTCGTTGAGATTTGTCAGGCAGTATCTAGGAACAAAGAGGAAGACTGATGGTTTCTTACGAACTAGTTGGTAATGTCGCCCTATTTGACAATGCGCTTTGCTGTGTTGGCATTCTGTGTTCGATGTTTGCATTCTACATACTTTCTCAGGCCCATAGAGACTTTAGAAGAAGTAAGTGTCGCACGACAGCGTCGAAACTAGGGTGGCGCAGAGAAGCCATTGGCTTGGTCCGTTCGCACATTGCGTTGGATCAGATAGTTCATGGAACAGAGGAAGACCTCTACAAAGACTACTATCAGGGTCTGTTCAAAAGAATAAAGCAAGGCGAATACAGCAAAGAACTACAGGAAGAATTGCTCCACATGGACCAATATAAAATTGAGTGGCTTATACAGGAGTATAGGCACTATCGCACTATTAACGGAGTTGTAAAGGCGTGGAAAGAAAGTGCCATGCCAAACATCCCACTTTCAGAAAGCGAATATGACGATGACTGACATGTTGTTTATATTGATTAAGGTGTTTTTGGTATCGGCTGCTTATGGGTGCATAGTGTGGTACGCCTTCACATGCTCTCTTATGTATGATTTTAAACGCTTTAGAACGATCAACAGGTTAAACCTCACGCTAGAGGAATACAGGTGCGCTGCCGTCAATCTGGTGGCCCAACACTCACTACTACATGACGATGACGAAGAATATGGCGAATATTATGGAATGATGATTGACAAGGTGGAAACCCTTGCTACAATAGGCCAGATGCAGGCGCACGTAGAAGACCTGTTGGAGCTGGAGAAAGGTAAGGAAACATGGCTAAAGCGCCAAGGCGAAAAAGAATAGCCGTTAACGAAAGACTTAGCGATAAATTCATGTCGTTGTCGTCTTATATTAGGACCATAGACGCGTTGAATTGCTATAGGTTGTCATCCCCGCCTGTTGGCGCTATTTTGTCAGACATGGTTCGCCCACATAGGGCGTTACGGCTTCATCTAGACAATTGTCTTGAGCCCATACGCGCTAAAAAGGTTTTGAAACAACATTAAAGAGACAGCTTTATGGATAAAAACTATTTGTTACGCATGATAGAGACAGACCATATGGACGCACAATACTTGCACTCGTCATTTGCTATGGACATGATTGATGATATGCGACGCACAATGCCAGCCCAAAAATACTCAACGTTCGCGGGATTGGACGTTTGCCAATGGGGCAGGCATTTGGACAGGTATTTGCCCAGACACCTCGGCAAAGCCCTAAGGCAGAAAAAGCTTCAGAACCGTAATCATATCTCCGCTCTAAAAGGGGAAAAATGAGCAATCCCAACATCCAGTTTATCGTTCAAACGCCACTGATAAGTGGCTTATATCACGTGGATGAGAAATACTTTGAAAACGACGCTCTGTTCGACAAGGCAGACGAAGAGATTAGGATGAGTACTATTGGCTGGGCACTCCAAAAGGCTCTGCGCGACCATGTTTATCCTCCCAGTAGATTTTTCGAAGGTGATCGGAGACCACTATAACCTCGACGTAGATAGGTAATGTAAGATGATTGAAGTAGAGATTACAGACAAGATGAAAAGAGATGCGCAACGCAAGGCTAGAGAGATGGGGGTCATTAAGAACTCCATTGAAAAGGGTGGGGGGAGTATAGCGGGATTTTTAGGCGAATTCATCGCCAACGAGGTCATCGGGGGCAAGGTAGATAACACCTACGAATACGATATCGTGTATAATAATATAACATATGACGTTAAAACAAAGCGTTGTACAAGCCCTCCGCGAGACTATTACGACTGTTCTGTGGCTGATTTTAACACTAAGCAGAAGTGCGAAAGATACGTGTTCGTTCGTATAGAGAACAAGGGTGGCAAATGGGGGCGGGCATGGGTGCTTGGCTGGAAGGCAAAGTCTGAATATTATGCCAAATCCCGTAAAATGACCAAAGGAGAAGTAGACAAATCAAATGGCTTTATTGTTAAGGCCGACTGCCATAACCTAGCAATTAAAGAGCTAGAAGAATTTTGAGGTGAAATATGCAGAATCGACGTGACTTTATCCGATACGGCTTAAGTTTGTTTGGCGGAGTTTCCATGGCACACGGCAACTTAGATATTGCTTACGCTGGAGGATACGACCCCAAATTCACTGCCAATGACAATTCCGTCATCTTTTTGTGGCTTGGGGGCGGCGCATCTCACATTGAGACGTGGAACCCTATCCCCAATGCCCCTTCTGAGCGCAGATCGGTCACAGGACACGTTGATACGCCCGTTCCGGGTATGCAGTTGGGTGGGCTCTTTAAAGAGGTAGGGAAGCGCGCTAAGGACATCTGTGTGGTACACGGATTCTACCACAAGGACTCCAATCACTCTACGGCAACCAACTGGATGATGGGCGGCGAGAAAAATCAGGGCGGGTCTTCTCCAAACTACCCTAGTTACGGCAGCATGGCTGCAAAATGCTATGGGGCGACTATGCTTCCTCACAACATTCCAACCTATATAAAATTAGGTAAGATAGATGGGGACGGTTCTGCGTGGCTTAACAAGAAATACATGGGATACGAGGCAAACGCCCTCGGCATTCAAGACCTGAAGATGAAGTACCCCAAAGATAAGATGGATAGGCGATTTCAAATATTGAAAAGCCTACAGGGCGATGATGATCCAAACCACATGTATCAGGGGTGGCAAGAGCTGCAAGAGCAGGCATTCGCCGTTATCACTGGTAAGGCTGCTGAATCGTTTACCCTAGAGGGAGACAAAGAGTTCTCCAACTACAAAGACAACCAGCTTGGCAAAGACATGCTCACAGCTATGCGTGTGATCGAGAACGGGGCGCGGGTCGCTACCATCAACTTTGGTGGGTGGGATATGCACTCCAACATTCTGGGCGGACTTAACAGTCGTCAAACTGTACTTGATACCTACATTGGAAAACTCATGGACAGCCTGAAAAAGCGCGACCTATCTGAGCGGACCATGCTAGTGGTGGCCAGTGAGTTTGGACGCACACCCAAGATCAACCGTAATTCCGGAAGGGATCACTGGAGCAATTCCGTTCCCCTTATGATCTCCAACGCCAGTTACGACATGGGACGCGTCATTGGTAAAACCAACCCTAATGCAGAGTTCGCTGACGCGGGCCTGTGTACTCCCGGAGACTTGCGATGGACCGTATTGAACCACTTAGGCGTACACGCTAAGAATACGTGGATGAGCAATATTGGGCGCCCCATGCCCATTACTACCGGATCTGAGAAAAATATCCTAAAAGATATCAAATAGCCATTGACACGGTTTCACTTTATGTTATACTCTACTTATCAGACAACAAAACTTTGAGGACAAAACATGAGCTACGATAAAGAAGAAGATTTTATGGGGGAATGTATGGGAAGTGAAGATATGATCTTAGGCTATCCAAACCAGAGGGCACGCGCCAAGATATGTACTGCTCGCCTGTGCAACAGTCTACCCGACCGTATTAAGGCCGCCGATATCAGCCACACACATGAGAAGGTTGGTTTTGCAGAGCGGCTAACCGTAGGAAATTTCGTGCAACCACAGGCTGAAGACTATGTGGACTTCGCCGCTGGTAGAAGAATCAAGCGATATGAATACCGCGACCCTAAAACGGGCGAAGTGTTCTACTATGATCGAGTGGGATTTTACAAAAAGGATGGGCGGACGTTGATATTTGTCGCCTCTTCTGAAATTGTTGTTGACAGCCCGTTCCGAGTGGATGGGGGCTCTAGAGACTACGTCGTCTATGAAGTTCATGGGGGCGATTTTTTAAAGGTTAACAAAGACAATGTCTAAAGATACCAAAATTACTGTTGTGGTCGTGGCCGTATATGTGGCCGTGGCAGCGTTGGGAATACTTGCGTGCGACATTGGATATGGTGTGATAGGCTTTTTCTAATTAAAACGTTGTGGTGATGATACTGTTTGATATGATAATGGATAAGGTCGACCTAGATCTTGAACCCATCCCTTGGATAATACTTGTAATCGTTGTTTTACTCAGCTTGTCGTATGGCGGGCTGGCTTTTGTAGGGGCTATATAACATAGCCCACGTTTATCGGGGGGTAGCTCAGTTGGTAGAGCAGGAAGTCGCGCTTCCGGTCGATGGTTCGAGCCCATCTCCCCCGACTTAATAAGGAACAAAACGAGACACATCCAATCACAAGCTAAGAAAGAGGTATCCAAATGAAGTTTTTTGACATCACAGTAGTTATTCTACTGGTCGCCATAATAATTGGTAACATACAAGGGTGTACAAGACCCGCGTCTTCAGAAATGGAAGAAGAGGTCGCCGCAATAGAGCTGAACAGACGAGACAAGAGGATCAGAAGTACCCGCTTTACCCGAACGGTCATAACTAAGATGGACGATTGGAACCAAACTAAGGTATACGTGCTTCACGACAACGTAACCGGCAAAGACATTGCCATAGTAACGTCTAACGATGGCCCCGCTATCGCCGTCATAGGCGAGTCTGAGAACAAGCCTCAGGAATTTGTGCTGCCAGACGGTAAGCGTATGTTGCCAGAGGGGACATGTGCCGTCTGCAAAGGGGACGGCGTAGTTGACATTGGGCGTGACTACATGAAAGCATGTATTTATTGTGCCAAGCCTAAGTCTAAACCTAAGACAGAAGAGAAAAAGAAAGAGGTGGCCAAATGAAAAAAGGTTTCACAGTACTCGAAGTAATAGTGGTCATAGCCATTGTCCTAATTTTATGCGCCTTGCTTATTCCAGCCTTTTACGCGGCAAGCGAAGCGTCTGCTAACAACGCCGCAAAGGAAAAGCTATACGAAGAGACTGGCAACAGTCGGGTTCTAACGGTAGAAGTGTACGACGAACACGAATACATTATCTATAGTGCAAAACGCCATGAAGAGGGCGGTATTTGCCACAAGGCGGACTGTAAGAAGTGCGAGGGCAGATGACGTTAGTAAGAAAAAACGTTAAATTCCACACAAAGTAGTTGTATAAATCGTGTATGCAGACTATAATACAGTAGGCACAGTAATTGATGACACATATTACGATTTACTGATTGAAAAACATGAAGTGGTTTCCTCTCTGCAACTATACTCACTATAGCTTGCAAAAGGGCTATTCCAAGCCCGACACCCTAATAAAGAAATGCGTTAAAGAAGGCTACGGCGCCTGTGGGATAGCGGACTACAAGTCTATCTCCGGGGCCGTTTCATTCTTTAATGAGTGCGTTAAGAACGACGTACATCCAATCATTGGTTGTTCATTTGATACCTTCAAGCTGTTCGCTAAGAACAAAGAGGGGTGGCATGATCTAATCCGCATCACGTCTTCAATCGATTCAGACGGTAGCTATAGCGATGGTTTTGTTAAGGAGATATGTGCCAAGGGAAACCTGTTGTGCGTTAGCCTGTCATCCAAAGAGGCGCCCCTAAGTGGCCCCGACCTGTATTATCATTGCTTGGACACGGTTAGCTCTTACTACGTAGAAAAAGATGAGGCGGTCCTACATCGCGTCATGCTCTGTGCAAGCCTAAAGACAACGTTGAGTAAGGTAAAGAAAAAGGCGGGGTACGACACCGTCAAGATATTCTTCGAGCGTGATGACCTATGTGTGAAAGACGCGTCGCAGGTCAATCCGGACGGTGGAATACTAAACCAGATCAGGAGCAAGTGCGAAAGCTACAACATACTACGCAAGCCAATGCTGCCCCACTTCCCAACGCCCAATGGCGAGTCGGAAGAGGAATACCTATATGCTCTATGTCAAGAAGGATGGGAAGAGCTGCTTGTTAAAACTGGCAAGGTCTCCACAGAGGCCGACAAACAAATATACCAAGCGAGACTAGACAAAGAATTTGCCGTAATCAAAAGAGCCAACCTGTTTGGCTACTTCCTCATAGTTCAAGACATAATCAATTATGTAAATGGGCAGGGGTGGATGAGTGGGCCCGGACGTGGGTCAGCGGCAGGCTGTCTAATCTCTTACCTATCTAAAATTATTCAGGTCGACCCCATTGAATTCGACCTACTGTTTGAGCGTTTCTATAACGACGGACGAAACACAGAAGATCATATCTCACTGCCCGATATCGACATGGATATTCCGGGAAACAAGCGCGATGAAATCATTAGCTACATCAAAGACAAATACGGACACGGCAAAGTTAGTCAGATGATTACCTTTACCAGACTGCGTGGCAGGAGCGCCCTGAAGCAAGTGTTGCGAATCAATGAGTCGTGTGGGTTCTCAGAAATGAACGCCATGACCAAGCCTATTCCGGACGAAGCGGAAATCTCCGATCAGCTAGAGCTAATGGATGAAGACGAGCGGTCCATCATTATGTGGGCACTCATGTATCGTTCAAAAGACCTGATGGATTTTTGCCATCTGGATGAAGACGACAATCTGGTAGGAGACTACGCGGAGCAGTTCCGACAAGCTATCGAGATGGAAGGCACGTTCAACGCACAAAGTAAGCATGCCGCTGGTGTGGTGATCTCTTCGGAAGAGCTGAGTAACGTGTGCCCCATGGTCAATCAGGCGTCTAGTCTTGAGAAGATCGCGGGCTTGGAAATGAACGACCTAGAAATGCTGGGACATGTCAAGTTCGACGTGTTGGCCTTAAAGCTTTTGGATAAGCTAATGCAGATTCAAGACAGGGTAAAAGAGCGATATGCACAAAACACA
>Ga0307488_10004067_pt1 | contig 12205 bp, 14 predicted proteins | sample SB02metaG_FD_202248 | JGI IMG/M metagenome (GOLD analysis project Ga0307488, IMG submission 202248) | Sea-ice brine microbial communities from Beaufort Sea near Barrow, Alaska, United States - SB 0.2 | ecosystem: Environmental > Aquatic > Marine > Coastal | place: USA: Alaska | collected...
CGCCCAGCGTAAATTCTCAAGCCGATTGTCTAATGTGTCACGATTAATGTGATCGACCGAATATGTCTTTCCGTCATCTTGTGGTTTGGCCACGTTGTTTAGTTTCATCACATACTCGTGAAGATAGAAATGTTTTTCTCCATCAGTTGATCCATGTCTGATGTAAAACTTGTTAGAACGGTTTGTCCTTAGCGGGCTCCACGAAATCTGATTAATTTGAGAACCGATATCTGTATCTACAATTGTTCGAATTTCATGGTGTTTATTTGTAATTTGAAGAATTGTCTGTTTTTTGTTTTCTGGATTTTTCTGCCAAGTGTTGACTAGATCTCCTCGGTGCGTTTTTGAGTACATTCCTTCGAAATTATCCCAATCTTGACTAATGGATTGCCTGATAGAGTCGGCGGATTGCATGATAGAGTCGGTGGATTGCATGATAGAGTCGGTGGATTGCATGGTTGTAGATGCTATAATTGTTTTGAACTTGTATATGCTATAATTGTTTTGAACCTTTAAGTGAAAAAATACATACTTACGTGAGATGACGTGACGGATGGATATTCTAATTTGAGAATGCAAGCCCACCCATACCCGACATGATACGAAGGATGTTGTTTGATATTGCGAATATAAGCACTTCACCCGATCCGGACATGTTGGTGAGGGAAAGGGTGACGTTGTCTAGACGGGAAAAGTTGCAAGTACCAGAGGGTTGGTGTGCTTCGGGGTTGAGAGCGAAAGAGTAGCAGTATACGTATTTGGAGGGGATACGGGTATGATGTTGGTAAGGTTGGACCAGACGGAAATAAGAAGCGTCGCGTTCAGAGAAGCGGTCGTGACCGTTTAGCTGTAGCTTGCACGTTTCAAATGAATCTCCACCAGCAAATTCCAGCTCAGCTACACCAAACTCCATCGGGTCCTCGGGAGACCCGCGGGTGACCCAAATAAGCTCTTTGACGGGATGATTGAAATTGAGGCGATAGTTACCGGTGCTTCCAACTATGGACGTTTCAGGACCCGTGTGTTGAAGCTGTTCAATAAGGTACTCGTGAGACGCCTGGGCGAACCGACGACGCTCGTCGGTGTCGAGATAAATATAGTCAACGTACAGTTTGGGGGTACCGTCAAATTCCAAGTCGTCGCCCAAAAAAGACACATCACGAAACTTGAGATTGATCTTCACTTCATGGTATTGTAGAGCAATCAGCGGCAGAGCGAGACCAGGATTGCGACAGAAAAAGAATTGCATCGGAATGTAAAACTTGTTGGATTCTGGGTCCGTGGCTTTACCAGCGTCGCGACGTCCGATCATCTCTTTATAACCAGCTCGCTTCTCCTCTGGGAGTGTCAATTCAGACCAGATCTCAAGCCATTCTCCATAATGCTTGTCGATGCGTTGACCACCAATCTCGAGTTCGACATACTCAACGAGAGCGTGACCCACAGAATTGACAAGATTCGTGTAACCTGCTTTGAGTTTAAGTTCAAGCCACATATTTGTCACCAAATCGCCGTTGCGGCTTATTGTACAAGAGACCCTACTACCTAGTTTAGGATTTCCGTTAAAGGTCTGTTCAATGGATTCCATCGCAAAATTGGTGTGGCGACGGTACACCACCTTAAAAAACGATATTTCAGGTTTTCCCGTGAGAAACACATCTTGAGCACCGTAAGCCACGAGTTGCATAAGACCTCCACCCATTATTTACAAGAGTAGGATGTTTAAAAAACTGGTTTATATTATAACCAGTATATATTTTTTAAAAAGTTTTACCAAATTTTTAATCAGAGTTTGGGAAGGGTAAAAATCTGATTAAAAAAAATTGAAATCTGTTGATGATGTTGATATTTAATTGTAATTTGCCCTACACCCTAACCTAAAATATCTCAAACACAAATAAAAATAAAACGAGAGTTTTGTTGGTTGGATATTACATGATGAGATATAATGTGATGGATGGATACTCTAATTTGAATAAGCAAGCCCACCCATGCCCGACATGATACGGAGGATGTTGTTGGAGACCGCGAACACAAGGACTTCACCTCCTTGACCTAGAGAACCAGTGCTCTCTTTCATAGATGTAAGCGATAGGGTAACATTGTCAAGTCGGGAGAAATTGCAAGTACCAGAGGGTTGGTGTGCTTCGGGGTTGAGGGCGAAAGAGTAACAGTAGATGTGTTTATGGGGGATGCGAGTGTGATGTTGGTAAGGCTGTACCAGGCGGAAATAAGAAGCCTGGCGTTCCGAGAAACGGTCGTGACCGTTAAGTTGGAGTTTGCATGTTTTGAAAGCATCTGAATCGGTGGTTGACCACTGGTAATCGACATCACCGGTGTCTTTCAAAGCGTATTTCAGATTTCCGAAATTAAGCAGTTCGCTACCAGCTTCACGGGTAACCCAAATAAGTTCCTTGACGGGATGATTGAAATTGAGGCGGTAGTTCCCGGTGGAACTGGGCTTTGTAACTTCGGGACCGGTGTGTTGAAGCTGTTCAATAAGGTACTCGTGAGACGCCTGTGCGAACCGACGACGTTCGTCGGTGTCGAGGTAGATGTAGTCGACGTACAGTTTGCTAGAGCCTAGTGTGGGCGCCCAACCCGCTCCTGTTAAGGGTTCAGTCACAGACTCATCATTCTGAACCACCCTTTTAAGTTGGTCACCAGAGCGGAATTTGAGGTTGATTTTCACCTCGTGATATTGTAGAGCAATCAGAGGTAGCGCTAGACCAGGGTTGCGACAGAAGAAGAACTGCATGGGAATGTACAGCGTTTTAGTTTCAAGATCACCACCTCGGCCATCACGACGACCGATCATCTCCTTAAAGCCCTCGCGCTTCTCTTCGGGGAGGGTCAGTTCGGACCATATTTCGAGCCATTCTCCGTAGTGTTTGTCAATGCGCTGACCACCAATCTCAAGTTCGACGTACTCGATGAGGGCGTGTCCGAGAGAGTTTGTGACGTTACCAGCATTTTCCATTTCCACCTCAAGCCACATATTAGTGACCAGATCACCGTTGCGACTAATTGTGCAGGTCACACGATTGCCTAGCATGGGGTTTCCGTTAAAGGTCTGTTCGATGGATTCCATCGCAAAATTGGTGTGGCGACGGTACACCACCTTAAAAAACGAAATTTCAGGTTTGCCTGTGAGAAATACGTCTTGAGCGCCATAAGCCACGAGTTGCATAAGTCCTCCTCCCATTTTTATATAGATTTATTCGTAAATGTTTTTATGTAATATAGAGCAGAGAAATTTTTTTTAATACAAACCAACGTAAACAATTAAAAACAACTAAAAAAATGAATAATGAATGGTAACAAGATGAATTTGCAAATAAAAAAATTTAATCCTAAATCAATTCGTGATAACTCTGTTATGGTATTTATCGCAAAACGTATGAGTGGAAAATCAACCTGTGTAAAAGACATTATGCACCATAAGAAGCACCTACCGGTAGGGGTTGTGATGTCTGGTACAGAAGAGGGAAATTGTTTTTACCAATCTTTTATACCGGACCTGTTTGTTTATAACGAGTATCGGTCGGACGTCATTGAAAAGATTGTGGCTAGACAAAAAATGCTTGTTAAAAAGGGCGAGAAGGATACCCCTGTTTTTATCATCCTAGACGATTGTATGTATGATAAGAAATTTTTACGTGAAAAGATTATGAGACAGATCTTTTACAACGGTCGTCATTGGAACATATTTTTCATGTTAACAATGCAGTATTGTATGGATTTGACACCCGACCTAAGGTCAAACATTGATTATATATTTGTCTTTCGTGAAAATATTTTACAGAATAGGGAAAAGATTTACAAAAACTTTTTCGGTATCTTCCCAACCTTTGAAATGTTCAACCAAGTGATGGATTCTTGTACAGAAAATTACGAGTGTTTGGTTTTAGACAATACGATCAAGAGTAACAAACCTGAAGATGTCGTTTTTTGGTACAAAGCCAGAATGTTCGAACCTTCTATGGAATTTAGAGTTGGGCATCCCAAATTTTGGAATGCGCATAAGCGGTTATACGATCCTAAACACGACGAAAGAGAGCTCGAAAACATTCAAAAACAATATAGGGAGCACAAAACTGGCAAAAACAAACCTACAATAACTGTAAAAAAAACAAAAGGTTGAACAAAGATATTTAGTTGTCGATAATGGTGGACGATTCTTCCTCTTCTTCAATAGTGGAAGGAGAAGCAGCAGCAGCCTTTTGTTGAAGAGAGTCTAATCTGCGTTCTTCGAAATGTTGTTTGACCAAATGTTGTTGCTCCTTATGTCCTTGGACAATATCATTGAGCATTTTATCTTGATACACCTGATCAGAGATTTTATCGTTATCTGGTGGGATGGGTAGCCATTTGTACATATCCACCAAATACACGTCGAATGTTTGGTCTATTTGGGCCAGTTTGTTGGCGTGCCTCCTGGCTTCATCTTCTGTTTGAAACACACCTCTAATTTTCAAAGCACAGGACGTATAAGTTTGGTTGGACTGAGGAGAAATGACTGAAATCAGTGCAAATCTTTGACTCGGAATTTGAATGAAATCTTCCTCCAGATGATCCTCGACAATGTTGTTGTTTGAAGACATTTATTTAGGGTTTGAGGGTTTATTGATGTTAATGATAAATATAACTTTTAAATGTATTTTTAAACAGACTTGTAAAACGTCCATCCCATTATCGCACAAATATTTTTCCAAATACAATCTTGTTGGTATAGCTTTTCCCTGCTTTTCAATAACGGGAACAAAATCATAATGTCTGATTCTTCCAATAATTCACAAAATTTGTACAAAATGTAGTTGTAACTGAAAAAATTTTTACGGTTTTTGGGACAAACTTGTTCGAAGGGTTCTTGAATTTCCGTGAACATAATGATGAGTTTCTCGTATAGTTCGTTGGAGATGTAAGGTGGTGGTTTTCCGTTCAACATATTGGTTATTTGTCTCGTATGTTCGTAATATTTGTTCAAGTTTAGCTTTTTCAAATAATACTTGACTTTTTCTTGCGTTATTTCGGAAACGTCTTTAATACGCGCCTTTACAAATTCAGAGCGAATTCCTTGTAATATATTGTCCGGGATTTCGGAGCTTTCTTTTGCTTGTAGTTGTGCCAGTAATTCTCGCAAATGATTGATTCGCTTGTACGCGAAATGTATATTTGTGTCCGTGTTTATTTCCTGTTCATATGTAAGTCCCGTCACACTGGGTTCAAAATACATTTCGTAATTACCACACTGATCGCATACAATATATGACTCATTTACAGCCAGTTTCATCATGCGTTCACATTCGGTACACATGAAAATATCCTTTTGTTCGTATGGCTGTTGATTTAGATTAGGATGCTCTTCGTTGACTATATTCATATATTCATTAAACAATTGTCCGCGTCTATTATTTGTCTTTTGTTCTACAAACTCACACATAGTTCCACCACCACCACTTGGGAAAAACTGAGAGAATTTGTTATCCGTCGCTTTATAGTACTCGTTGAGTATTCCAGAGACTTTTAAGAAATAATCGTTATGATTGGTGCTACCAAGTTCTTTTATTTTTTTGTTCTTTTCGTAAATTTCTTCATCAATCGCTAATAATTCGAAAACACTAGCGGTTTGTTTCTTTTTTTCAATCAACGTATTCACGCTGGTTTGTAATTTTACAATACTATCTTTGTTATCGTGAAGCTCTTTGATCTTATCACGATGTTTCGCTTCAATAGACATTTCCTTTTAACAAAATTGATAAACTTTAAAATCATTTAAAATCATTTAAAAATGAAAGAGATTTCATTATGTAACAAACGATGGACTACCTATTTCGGTACGACTGTGTGAAAAGACTATTTATGAACGCGCTCTATCGTTACGAAACTGTCAAGTCGTTTTTCAAGGAGTTGTTGCGTCGTATTATTTCGGTACCTATGCCGATGTATGTATACAAAGTTTTGGAGATTCACAATTTTGGAGATGATGGATGTGAAGGTGGTATTACTTCCGATGATATTACTTCCGAATACCAAAAAGGAAATTTGTCCGTGGAACGGTATTTGTCATCGAACGACACCCGTGTCGAATATAGAGTGATGTGGAATACTAAAACAAAGTATCGTGTGGTATCGACTGAAACGAATTCTATCAAACCGAATCATGAAATGTTTGTAGGTGGTAAGAGATTAACTTCCAAACCTAAAATTATCCGCGCCACGTTGATTAACCACACATACACCACCTACATCGAGGGCGCGTGTTGCGGTTCAATTGAAGAAGACGTACTCACAAGAGTGTTAAAATATGCAGGACCCAGCCAGGACTTTTTCAAACAGGATGAACTACAAATGGAATGGATGTTTGAAAATGATCAACTTACGAATGAAATGAAGTTAAATATCTTAATGTCTGACGGAAAACATTTGTCGTTCCGTACGGGACAGTTAATGAAACTGTGAATTTAAATTAAAGTTTTATGTCGTTTAAACAAAAAGAAAGAACAAGGTCAAATAAAGAACAATGTCAAATAAACTAATCATGTTTACGAAGGAGGGGTGTGGACTATGCGAGGACGCGAAACACCGTGCAAAAACCCACGGTATTCACTTTGACGAGATAATTCGCGTGTTCAACTTGCAAGAGGTAATCGACATAACGACAGGTAACGATATTGATGAAGACATTTCCAGTTTCCCGGTGTTTTTTGACGAAACGTCGTTGTTATCTTCGGGAAAGTTTTTCGCACAATATGGAGAAACCGTGTTGTCCACAAACCATAACAGACACGTTATTTTTCCAATAAAGTATCCTGATATGTGGGACATGTATGAAAAAGCAGTGGCCAGTTTTTGGACGGTAAATGAAATCGATTTTTCTAAGGATGCGCATGATTTTGAAAACGTTCTTAACGAAAACGAACGCAAATTTATCAAGAATATTCTGGCCTTTTTTGCAAGTGCTGATGGTATTGTAAATGAAAATCTTGCATGTAATTTTAGTGATGAGGTCCAAATTCCAGAGGCACGGGCGTTTTATAGTTATCAACAGTTCAACGAGACCGTCCACAGTCATAACTATAGCTTGATGATTGATCGGTACGCATCGTCACCTCAAGAACGGACACATTTATTGGAAGGTGTTCATACCATACATGCCGTTAAGAAAAAAGCAGAATGGGCACTAAAATGGATAAACAAATCAAATTGTGAATCATTTGCTAAACGACTGGTCGCATTTGCTTGCGTTGAAGGTGTGATGTTCTCTGGTTCCTTTTGCGCAATCTTTTGGCTCAAAAAACGAGGGCTCATGCCCGGTTTGTCCTTTTCAAACGAATTGATATCACGAGACGAAGGATCACATCAAGATTTTGCAGTTTTGATGTTCAAACATTTGAAGAATAAACCAACTCAAACAGAAATCAATGAGATTATTGAAGAGGCGGTTTTCTACGAAAAGGAGTTCATAAACGAATCGATCCCTTGCAGGCTTGTCGGGATGAACGATGTCCTGATGGCACAGTATATCGAATATGTGGCTGACCGACTTTTACTTCAGTTGGGATACGACCCTATTTGGAAATCCAAGAACCCCTTTGATTTTATGGAAACAATCAGTCTTCCCGGAAAAACTAATTTTTTTGAAAAACGTGTCGGAGAGTATGCCAAGGCGGGTGTTATCAACGCAGGGCTTGACGAGTCCTCGAAAACCTTCGGAATGGATGAGGAATTTTAGCCATTTTTATTTTATATTTACATTTCAAAAATACAAAAAATGAACAATACAATCGTTCATAAAGTACATCAACACCTGCACGAACTACGTTCTAAACAGTATAGATGTTGGTCGAATAATATGATAGGCGTGTTGATATTATTAGCTATGTGTGTGTTTTTATTTAGCAGGTATTTAAAAATGATATAAGTTATTTAAAAACATACTATTAGTTATAGTATATAACTAATTAGTATCAACAGATTCAAATGGCACCTTCTAATGACTCAACCCTAGGGACGTTTATGACACTAATGGAACAGTTTATCTCGGAAATGGTCTCAACATTTCCGGATGAACATAAACTGCGCTTGTACGCAAACTCTTTTGAGATGATGAAAAAGACAAACCCCCGCAAGATTATGGAACTGTTTATGGAAAGTCTGTCACCTTACAGCCAACAGATTATTGACAGAGACGAAAGTATAATGCTGAACGAATCTATCCCGTTGAACAAGGAACTGAACCTGAAACATATTTGGGAATCGCCCGGAATTACAGATGCAACAAAGGATGCTATTTGGTCTCATATGAATACGTTGCTCATGTTCGGAACCACTATTCAAAGCATTCCGTCCGACCTAATGAATAGTATTGAAAGCTTGGCGTCCCAATACGCATCGCAGATGGAGGGATCATCCGGTGACAGTCAAATGAACCCCGCAATGCTTCTCTCGGGATTGCAGAGCATGATGAAAAATATGACTTGATTAACAAAAAACATTAGTGTTGATTATTATTTCTATTACTGTTACTATTATTGTTGTTGTTACTGTTGTTGTTATTAGTGTTGTTTCTCCATGGCTTTGGAGTTTGTGCACGGTTTTTCAACAAGTTGGTATTTTCTCGTTGAGGGGGGGGTCGGACTTGCCGATTCACCTGTTGTCCCGAAACCCTTAAATGTTGCAGAGATGCTACTGAATTATTCGACCTACCCAGGTTATTCAATTTACTTAACCCCATTTTATTTACAATTGAAGCCAAGTTGGAATTTGAAAATGTATACTGAGGCTTAATAATATTATTTTTTAACGTGAATTCTCGCTGTAAATTGTTGTTATTGTTGCTATTTTGGAACCTAAATACCCCAAGTGAATTCATGTAATGTTTATATACACTTTTATACTTGTAAAAATATTGGTACAATCCAAGCCCTGATATTTTTAAATCTATTGTGGGATATATTCGAACAGACGTGTGTTTACCAAGTTTAAAATTTCCTTCATACTGTACATACGAGCTAAGAAGAAATCGCCAGTCTTTTTCAAACGCGTTGGCTAACTCTTCATTATTCGCTTTTTTAAACGATGATTCAAAAAAATTCTGTAGGTCGTAGTTAGCACTATCATCCAAGTATAAAGAATATACCATCTTACCTAAATAGTTTATCAAAGAGGTGGCTAATTTCCTTATGTAATACATAGTTTCATCATCTCCAAGACGTTGGATTCTTCTACTTAGTAATTTTCCTTCTTCATCAGTTCTCAAGTCAGTTGTTAACGCATCGTACATGTTGGCCATCTGGAGAATACTCAAAAGGACGAGCCCTTTTTTTATGTGATTTACTGTCTCTTGCAATTTCGCTATTTTGAGGGTACTGTTATAATCTAATAACTCTACATTAAAAGATTTGTTAGATTTAATAAGCGATGATAGAGTTCCAATAGCACCTTTATTTTTCAAATGTTGCATCAGAGGTTGATGGACCCTTCGGAACAAATTATTTTTGTTGTTCATTTTTTCAGTATTTTATATATCATTATATATTTATATAATCGAATTACATGTTGGGAGGTGTGTACGGCTTGATTGTCTTCCCCATACCAACCATATAGTTTGAGTCGGGATTTGAAAGGAGCGTAATAAAACCTGACAATTCTTGATATACTACCTCCCCTTGCGAAAAATCATATAAATCATCAGCATTCGTTGCATCGTAACAAACACAAGTCCCGTGAACCGTGATCAACTTGTTGTCGTTGTTATCGACCGTAAATTCGTCCCAATCATATAGCCTTTGATTGTTTTTGGCCCAATACATATTATGACGATTGTCATATGCCATCAGATAGTAGCCATCTGTAATACGTCGAACATGTACGCAGTTCTTTGCAAGATTACGTTCCACAACGACGTCAATTGTAAGTGCATATTCAGGACACCGACGGTCTAACAACAATTTATTAGCCATGTCTGATTATTGTGTTTACTATAATGTAACAGCTTCTTTAGGTGGTTTAAAAACTTCAAGAAATAATAAAAAAGTAAAGTAAATGTAAAGCAAGAAAATGTTGTTTTTGTATGTGATTTCTCTTCTATTGCTGCTGAGGTTTAGATGGAATCTTTCACCCATCTTAGTATCTATCGTGTGTATGATATTCATCGTATCATGTCGCAATAGGTATTATTCGGGCAACGTGTTAATCGATGGGAATTACTTTGTAAGTAAATCACATACACCTTCAGAAAACGAAACTATCATACAGCTTTTAAAGGAGTTGCGCAAACGTGCGACACGTTTAGTTGAGCTTGTCAAAGAAGAACACCCTAGTAACAGAATCGTACGCAGTTGGAACGGTCACATCCATGAATTGGGGCATGAATATATTAAAGAGGGGATTTTCGCATACAACGTTAATAAAGGGGAAAGTATATCAGTATGTATGCATGATACTCAAAAAAAATTAAATAACATAAACGATTTATTTTTTGTCACTATGCATGAGATGGCGCATATTATGACAGAAGCCTTCGAACATAACGAGGAGTTTTGGAATTCGTTCAGATTGCTCATACAAATCGCAACCAAACATAAGCTGTATGAACATATGGATTATGACAAAAACCCCAGCTCATTTTGCGGGGACTATATCGATCATAATCCAAACAAATGATAAACGTATCTTTATTATCTATTACACAATAGCATTGCATATATAACGAGAATTATGCAGGAGTGTCCCCAATCATCTGAATTAGTCAACGTACTTGCATCACTTACATCACTTACATCACTTGTATCACTTACATCACTTGTATCCTCACAACTATGTCTCTCCTTCGTAATTGTCATTTCATATACAATTACGAAAGTTTATTTCTCCAAATGATGACGGATTTATACAATTACGGATTCGTAGTAAACCTGTAAGATACGAGCAGTAGTATCGTTAATGTTACTGCCATGATTGCGAATATTACCGTTCCAAATACATACACGCTTATGACCATTGTCACGCCGTTTTGATACACCATTTTAATACACGATCTTTAAGAGAGTTTTCGAAATTTAGCTAACACTCAACCATTTAAAATTTAATCGTACAAAAATGAATATTAAATGATGTCACTCGTATATCTTTCGATTGGAATAAATATGGTGATCATTGCTGTATGTTGCCACTGTGCAATGTGTTATAACAAAGAACGGTTATTGTATAATGCCAACAAAAGTAACAATGAAATGACAACAGTTGGTATACAAACAGATGCTGTAGTACAAGAATCGGTAGTAGTTATCAATCCGTACGATGCAATGGTACAGGATGTGGATATTCAATATGGTTCGGTTGTTCGTGTGTAATTTTTTTACAGATTTTTAACTTTAAGGACATATTCTCTCAACTATAAAAGCTCACCCTTGATCCAGATTTGATAATTTCAAATTCATTCAAAAAAACTGAATCAATGAATTTGGAATTTACCATACAAAAGGTTCTTTACAGGAGTGTGGGATATAACGGATACACTTTCTGTATTTTAAAAGGGTTTCGGCCAGGAAAAGGTGACGAGATTCACACTATCTGCGGAGAAGTCAAAGAACCCAAAGTTGATATCCATGATAGTGTCTTACTAAAAGACGCGCGATTGGAATACAATTCCAAATTCTCATCACACGATTACAAAACAGATTATCTGATGAAAGTGAATTATCCTATCGACGAAAAACACGCGCTTATTCGAATGAAAAGCATGAAAATTAAACCAAGTTTTGCGAAAATAATCCTTCGTCATAATACAGACGACCCTTGGAAATGTATTCGGGAAAACAAAAAACCAAACGATATTCCAACCATTCAATGGTTGGAAATTCTCGAGAAAGTAAACACGTTCAAAAGAGGTTCTTTAAAAAAGGAAGAAACCTGTGAAAGCAAGATCGATTTTTTGAGTTGGTTAGAGACAAAAGGCTTATCATGGGGTGATAAAGTGGCAGAATCAATTGTTGTGTATTTCCAACACATCGCTTGCGACAAGATCGTGTCCAATATTGAGAACGATCTGTTGTGTTTAAGAGATGTCAACGGGATTGGTCTTGTCAAATTAAAACAGTTGGTTAACGTATTGGACCTGACCGATGAGCAAAAGTACAGGTTCAATGTTGTCCTATATATTCTGGATAAACAATCGATAACAGGTAACGTTTATTTCAAA
>Ga0307488_10004068_pt1 | contig 12204 bp, 12 predicted proteins | sample SB02metaG_FD_202248 | JGI IMG/M metagenome (GOLD analysis project Ga0307488, IMG submission 202248) | Sea-ice brine microbial communities from Beaufort Sea near Barrow, Alaska, United States - SB 0.2 | ecosystem: Environmental > Aquatic > Marine > Coastal | place: USA: Alaska | collected...
CAACTTTCTTCTTCATCTAAACAACTTTCTTCTTCATCTAAACAACTTTCTTCTTCATCTAAACAACTTTCTTCTTCTTCATCTTCATCTAAACTATCATATTCTTCATCTAAACTATAATATTCTTCATCTAAAATATCATATTCTTCATCATTATTATCTATTAATGTAAATAATAATGTGAAAAAATATACAATATATATAACTACTAATGATAACATTATATATGTAAAATGCGAGATTTGTGTATTTATATCATTCATTTATTATTTATTATTTATTATTTTTAATAAATCAATTTTATTGAATAATTAAAAAAATTAGTAAGAATTTTCAAATAAAAATATCAATATGGTAGATATAGTAATATTATCGATTAATTTAAATAAATAATAATTATTCATATCTTTAAATACAAATCTACAATTTGGGCAATTATTACGTTGTATAATCCATTTATTAATACATTTTTTATGAAAAGTATGACCACACGATGTTGTATTTAAATATTTTAATGAAATTTCATTTAAACAAATAGAACATTCGTTTTTATCATTATCAATTAGATTTTTTATTTTTTTACAGTGTAACATTATGATTAATTAAAGAAATGTTTAAATTTTAATTATTAATATTAATCAAGTCCGTTATTTAAATTTATTTTTAAAAATTAAAATTAATACATTTCTGATGAAGAAAAAACACCATGCATTTCTTGCCACATTAAAAATTCTTCATCTACTGATTCAGTATAAGATGAATCATCCGAAACTTCATATAAAAGACCACATAAACAAGGTAATTCATAAGTTGTTTTTATATTTTTAGATTGTTCATAATTAAGATTCTCGTAATTCATATATTCTGTACAATCTTCATGACAAATAGTACATATAAATTCTTGACATATACATGTATATGGATTGATGTTTTTTTGTACTATTTTAATTTCATCACAACTTCTACACATTTTTAAGTTTGATATAAGTTCATCCATTACATTAGTCATTTTTAATCCATGTATATTTTTATATATAATATCTTGAATAACTTCTGGAATATGAAATGTAGACATTATAATTATTTTAGATTAGATTAGATTATATTAGATTAGATTAAATTATATTAGATTAATTATAATAATATCAATAATCAATTTTATAAAAATATTTTTACTCATATAAGTTTATATTATTGATATAATATATTTTATTAAGTCCATTATATGTTTTTATTTTTTAAAAAGTTTTAAAATAATAAATCTGCTAATAAATCTGTAACAGTTGTAATACAACTGTTAACTTGTCTTTCGATATCTTGCTTACGTTGTTCTACTTTCATTTTTTTATTAATTAATCTATATTCTTTTGTTATTGTTTTGTCATTAGTATTAATAGATTTGATTGTATATTCATTTAATTGGTAAATACCTTCATTAGTTTTATTGTAAATATAATTATTATTTAAATTTTTAATATTATTAAATAATGAATCTTTGATAAATTCAGTTGTTTTTTCACATGTTCTAATTTCCATATGAACTTTTTTCAATTCTTTATTCAAATTGATATATACTCTTTTGTTAGTCTTATTCATTTTAATATCTGTTTTGATTTGTAAATATTTTGTTTTTAAAGTTTTCAAATCATTGAATTTTTCACTTTCAGTTACTTTATATTTATTAAATAATTCAATTGTAAATTTAAAGATTAGATCAAAATCAGATAAAGAATCTATTTTATAACTTTTATTTAATATAAATTTAGTAAGAGAATATAAATCAGTTGATTTTTTATTAAATGCTTTAAATAATTCTTTGTTTTCTATAATGAATGTTTCTTTTTCCAATTCTTCATCAATTTTGATATGATCTAATGGTAATTTGATAATTGGTAATCCTGAAATATAACCTTTGCCAGTTTTTCCATATAAATCTTTTGTTAAAGAAACAAAATTGTTTTTTTGTTCAAAAATACAACCATTTGTTCCTTTATAATGTCCTTTGATAATTTTACAATTTTTTCCCTTTAAGTCATCATAAAGAGTGATTTCATTTTCTTGCATCTTAAGTTGTTCTCCCAAATATTTTACAATGTAATAATCACCTACTTTTTCAACTAATTCAGCTTCTTTATTATTACATTTGATAATCAATTTTTTAACTGGTTTATTAATTTGAACAACGTTATCTATTGTGTCATAAATATTATTAATATCTAAATCTTTTTTCATACATATTGAAATAATTAAAAATGTGTTGATAATCATTCTTAATTTAGAATATACCATTTTATTTTTATTAAATTTATTTTGATTAATATCTAAATTCTTATAAATGAATGACATGATATCTTTCATTTTATATTTTAAAAAATCAGAAATCATTTCATATTTACTTAATAAATCACCATTATATTGACGATCGAGTGATTTGATTAATATTTCTAAATCACTTGTCAAAATATTATTTTGTAATTCAATAAAATGTTTTTTCTTTAGTTCATTCTCTTCTTTTTTATCTTCTTTCTCGATTTTTTCAATGATATTTGTTAAATTTTGATCAAATTGATTATATACTTTTGTAGATGGTTCATTTTTCACAAAGTTTTGACCGTATTTTGTATCAACATTTTCTACTAATTTTTGACGATATCCTGTGATATTTCTAGCAATATCAACTCTATCTGAACTTGTATTATTTTGTAAATACATCGTTAATTCATTAATATTTTCATCTAAAATTTGATCTTCTGTATCACAATTTAATACAAAATTTTGTATTTGATCATTAATATTGATTAAATTATATTCACTTGAGGTTGTATCTTCATTATTTTCTTTTAATAAAAGAATTAAATTTTGAATATTTGTTCTTTGGATTTTTAAATTGGAAAAATTATTTTCTTCTTTTTCTTCTTCTTCTTGAATTGAGTGTAACTCGAAATTCATTTCTAATTTTCTGATTTGACTATTAACTGATCTTGTTAAATTATTGACTAATTCTAATTTATCATTTTTATTTAATATTGTAAAGATAATTGTTTTTAATACTTTTCCAGGTAAGATCTTTTTAGTTGGTTGACGACATAATTTAATCAATTTATTGGTTAATATTGTATTTTCTAATTTTTGATATGTAAGAATGTTGATTTTTTGTAAATCATTATAATATTTTTGGTAATTTAATTCTTTCAGGAATGTTTTTAATTCCATTTTTCCTGCAAAATATAATATTTTAATTATATCTTTATCTTTCTTGGTATTTAATCCACTGATATTTATTTGATTTAAATGTTCGGAATAATCGATTTGTGTTTTTTTATTTTGTAATATTATTTCTTGATTATGATTATGTAATTCTTTACGAAATGCACCTAATACTTTATTAGTACTTGTTTTTAAAACATTCATATAATCATAAATATGTGCTATATCGTTATTCTTTAATAAAAATTTTAAATATGAGTTGTCATTTGTTAAAAAATTAACAATATTTTCAATTATAACTACTTTCTTTTCATTATTATAAAATTTATCAGTTGATAATCGATATAAAAATTTATAAATTAAATCATCTGCGATAAATTTTTCAGAACTTTCATATTTATATTTGATATATGGTTGGATGATCATTGTTAATAATTCATTGATATCATCACTATCTGATAATAAAAATAATATTGATCGGAATTCCTCATACATTTCTGTTGTTAATACTTTAATATATTTGATTGTATCTTCATTTTCTGTTAAATTTAATTTATAAATGAAATTATTCATTCTTGCAGTTATATCTATTTTATTATAAGTGTTCTCTTCAACTTTCATTTCAGTTAATAATGATGAAAATGTTTGTACTTTCTCGATGATTTTCTGAATATCTGAAATTGTATATTTATTTTCATTGATTAAATATTGGATCATAATAGTGATATATTTATTATAATCTTGTTCTTCCATTTGTTCAACTTTTTCAATTTCATTTTTCATTAATCGTTCATATAATTGACTTTTAATTGTAATTTTTGATTTCAAATGTTCAATCAACATTTCAGTTTCAGTTTCAGTTAAGCTTTTTAATTTGAAAATATAAAAGTTAATTTTATTTTCAAAAATCTCTTGGATTAATTGATTATTCATTTTTAAAAAAATATGTATTGTATTGTATTGTATTTATTCGAATTTTAAGAGTTTTATTTGAGTTTAAAGAGTTTGAAAAAGTATAAAAGAGTTTTTGAGATTATTTGAGATTTTTGCAAAGTTTAATTAGTAAGTTATAAATATATTATGGATCAATTTTAAAAAAATTATTTATTTTTTTTAGTAAGTTATAAATAAATAAAAAAATTATAAATACTTGTCATATTTATCATCAATTTGTAATGTGATAATATCACCTAATTCCACAGTAGAATCGGAATCAAAATCAGAATTGTCATTGTCATTATCATTATCATTATTATTATCAATGTTATTGTTAGTTTCTTCAATATTTTCAATTGGAAAATTTAATTGAAAAAAACAAATTCTATGTAGAATTAAGCAACATATCATACATAGTATCATTGATGATACTATACATATATATATTTTTTCTGTTTTATAACCCATTTTAAATATATATATACGTATCAATTTTATTTATATTATAAATGTTATTTATATATATATAAATAATAATGTGTATATTTGCAAATTTAAAAAATATATTTGGTAAACCAAATAAAGGTTTACATAGTATAAGATTATTTGATATAGCTATAGTTGATGTATTAATGACAATATTATTTGCATATATAATAAGTAAATTTAAAAAATATAATTTTAAAAAAACTTTATTTAATTTATTTTTATTAGGAATTATATTGCATAAATTATTTTGTGTAGAAACAACGATAAATAATTTATTGTTTTTTAATAATTTATAAATATATAATATGATTTGCTTTTCAGGACATGAAGTCTGTGATTAAAAAATTAAAAAAACATAATCTGAAAGAATTATCATGTTGTGTAATTCATAATAAAAAAAGAAAAATGAATCATAAATCCCTTCTTATTGTTCATATTATGTAGGTGAGGAAATTGAAGATGTATTGGTATGTTATCCATGGGAATGTAAGAATATAAATGAACATCAAAATAAATGTAATGAAAAATAATTTATGTTTAAAATTGATTTATATATATAAATATATAAACAAAATGTTTACATATTTATTATTATTACCAAGTTTCGTACTTGCATTTACAAATTTCAACGATTTATTAAATAGTAGCATAGTTCATAATAATGAATATGATGATAGTAATAAATTAATTATGGAATATTATGATGATAGTCATTGTGAAAATTATGTAGATGAAAATCAATTGGTAGTTCAAGAATGTTATTGCGAAGAAGATACTTGTTATTTAATAGATTATTGTGGAGAAAATCATTTTACTCTAAATATATATTCATATTATATGGGTGTAACAGATGAATGTGATTTAAATTATCTCGAAGAATCTTTACAAATAAATACAAATGTATGTTATGAAGGAGTAACATATTATTGTCCTAATTCAGAAGAACCAATTCCATCAGAAAAACCCATTAATTTATATAATTATATAAATGTGGAATCATATAATAATAATGATTGTTCTGGAAAAATTGTTTTAAGTGAAAAATTCGAAATGAATGAATGTTGGTGTAATAACGAAGACGGTTGGTGTGTATATCCTTTATATTGTAATGATGATCAAATGTCAATTGAATTATATTTTGGAAATAAATGTATTCCTGATTTTTTTTATGATATATTCACTATGCAACCAAATATGTGTACATCAGATGGAGATGTTTTTACATGTGGTAATGATAATGATAATGATAAAAACGATTATATAATGGAAATATATATTATTTGTTCTATTTTATTTTGTATTGGTTTTATTTGTCTTATAAGATGTTGTTGTGTTCAACAACTTCCAATTCAACGAGCTCCATTTCACTTCTAACTTGTGAATTTAATTTATCATGATATTTATATAATATTGATTCATCTAGTTATTTTGTGTAGAAACGACGATAAATAAATTATTGTTTTTTTAATAATTTATAAATATATAATATGATTTGGTTTTCAGGACATGAAGAAAAAAATTTTAATATTCAAAATATGTTTAATATTATTTTTAATTTAAATATACCAGGATTAAATTATTATATCAATGATATGAATTCACAAGTTGAAGTGAAAGGATTAATACATAGAAGTCAATGGACATCTGATAATCCACTACATAATTATTGGATTAGAGTTATGGTAACAGATGAGAATGGGTTTCCAGTAGCAGAATTATCATCATTACATATATTCTTATGTTATCGTATAATTAATTCTAACTTTAATGGAACAACTTATAGTAATAATCAATATTATCAAGGAGAATGTATAATACCTGAATCGTTAAATAATGGAGATTATCCAGATGTATCAAAATATTTTGGAAATTGGGAAGCAATAACGTGGTCAAATGGTCCAAATACACAAATAGATCCAAATTATAAAAAAATATCAAAATCTCAATTGAAAAAAATGAAGGTGAAATCTAGTAATAATCCAATAGCATTACAAATGATAGAACAGGCTAAAAAAATAGCAGCTCTACAAAAAAAAAAAGAGTCTAATAAAAAAAATTAATAATTTTTTACACTTTTGACTTGTATCAAATGATATTTTAATAATATTAAATATGCTTGGATGTTTTTATATTTCAAATCTTTACTATTTAATATTTTTTCCCTAGTTGTTAAATTAAAAACATTATCCCATATTATTATTTTCTCCCAATCTTTTATATTTTTTGATTTAAATGATGTAGCAATTTTTTTCAAATTACTATTTTCATCTAAATCAAGTTTTTTTAATATATTAATTGTATCTTCGATTTTTTTATTAGTTATTAATTGTTCATCAATTCCAAATTTACGAATCGATTCATCCATATAATAATTATATAATTCTTTCAATGTTAATTTCCCAGCATCTTTTCCAAATTGATTGATTTCAATAGGAATTGGTTTAAAATCTCCTTCTTTTTGGTACCAAGTTTTCCCATATTCAAATAATTTAATAACTTTTAAAGATGGACGTAAATCTAATTCTTTTGAATCTTTTTTTTTTAATTCAAGTCGAGAATCATCAGATAATGAACTTTTTTCAACTTGGAAAATTGTGTTAATTCTATCAACTAATTTAATAAGATAAGTACCAGTCATGTTTTTACTTAAAGTACCTTTATTAATTGAACATAACCCACTATTAATATTATAAATATATGATTCTTTAAAACCATAAAAATTAGTAAATTCAGTATGCTTTTTTTTTTTCAAAAGTCTTAGTTTTAAACAAAAACTTTTATTACCTTTTGTATATATATATATATTTAATTCTTTTTTATCAGTATCATTAGTATTATCTTTGGAATAAACACATGTGAATTTAAATTGATGATTTAAATTTTTACTATCTAAAAAAAAACTATAATTTTTAAAACCAGTTGAGGTTTTATCTTTTAATATATTATTTACATAATCTAATAAATAATATCGTCCGTCTTTTTTATTTAAACAATAAGTGTTTTTTATACAATTCATTATATTTATAATATATATATATTATATATTATAAAATGAATGATTTAATAAATGAATTAGAAAATAAAATGTCAAATTTATCAATTGATGAATTAGATAATATTATTAATAAAATGGGAAAAATGCAAATTTCAAAGAGAAGAGATAGTAAATTAGATAAATTAATAAACTCAATGAGTTCATTAAAGATTGTACCTGATAATAAAAAAATAGAAGTTGTAATGAAAGGTATGAAAAAGATTAGAAACCGAAAATTTAATGGTATTTATAAAAGTTTAAAAGGTAAAAAAACAAAACCATTATCTCAATGTCAAATTAATGATATTTTCGCAACAATGGATGCTTTAAAAAAATAAATTAATTTTTATATTTAATAATATTAAATATAAAAAAATAAATTAATATAATATAATGATATTGATATGAATAAAATAAAAGTTGAACCAAATTCTAAAATATTTAATTTTGAATATAATAATAGACAATATACATTTATAGGTGAAGTTCATTCGGGATCAAAAAATGATATATCTCCACAAATTCAAAATGGTTTATTGATTTTAGAATTTCCAAAAAGATATAATGATTTTACAATAAGTAAAATCATTAATTATTATGGTAAAATCGTTAAAGATAATAAAGATATGAAAAATGAAAGTTATATTGATTTATCAATGTTATATTTTGCAAATAAATATCAAACAGTATTAAATAAAAATAAAAAATTAAAAGAAATTATAAAAAATAAAAAGATTAAAATAATATGTATAGATGAAAGAAATAATAAAGATTTTATGAAAATACAAGTTAGATCACTATATAAAAAGAATCATAAACAATATAAAATAATAAAAAATATTTTCATAATATTAAAAAAAGAAATTAAAAAAATGAAAAATTCTAAAATTAAAGATAATTTATTAAAAGAAATCGATGAAATAATTGAAAATAAAATGAAAACAAATTCTGATTATCTTGTACAAACATTAAGTGAAATAATTCTTGATTTTGAAATTATAAATAATTATATATTAAATGATAAAATAAAAGAAAAACATATAACTGCAATATTAGGGAAAAATCATGTGAATAATATTATAAAATATTTAAATTAATTTTTATAATTAATAATATTAAATATAAAAAAATAAACATATAATATATAATTAATAATATGCAAGCTCGTAATAATACATTTATTGAACACATTAATAATAAATATAATCATTTTAAAAATGAAATTTTATCTACAAATTTAGGAGAAAATATATGTAAAACAATGAATAATCAAACAAAACAATCTATTTTTAAATATCAAGAATTTTTATTTAATTATATGAAAGATTTAAATAATCAAGCAAATAAAAATTATAAAGAACTTGATAATAGAGGATTATTAATATATCATGGATTAGGTTCTGGTAAAACAACCAGTGGTATTTTATTATCTGAATCTTGTAGAAATTATAATTTACAAACAGATAATGAACATTATAAAACTGAAGATGAATATACTAGAAAGGTTATATTAATGATTCCTGCAAATTTATTTTATGATCCATGGGTTAAAGAAATATCATCTAAATGTTTTCATAATTGTAATATACGAGAAGCTATAAAAAAAATATTAGATGAAAAATTAAATGAAAAAAAAGAAAAAGAACAAATTATTGAAAAATTATTAGAATTTGATTATCATATTATTCATTATAATGCTTATACAATAAGTGGAGGTTATAGAGAAAAATTATTAAATATTGAATCTAGAAAAACATCTTTGAATAAATATACTAATAAATATTCTGAACGAAACAATGTTTTTGACGATAGTGTTGTTATTATAGATGAATGTCATAATTTTGTCAATATGATTAGTAATAAATTACAAAATAATAAAACTGTTGATGTATATGAAGATATAAAAAATAGTCAAAATACAAGGTTGATTTTATTATCTGCTACCCCTATTATAAATGATCCATTCGAAATAGGTATTCTTTCGAATATTATAAGAGGTAATAATTTAAGTAATGATATTAAATTTGAAGATGATTATTTAAAATTTCAAAATACTTTTGTTGATACATTTGATAAAAAAATTATTAATCAAAATATGTTAAGAAGAAGATTAAATGGTATTATTAGTTATAATAAAGGTATTAATGATAAAGTTTTTGCTTCAAAAATCGAAGAAGAAATTTATGTTCCATTTAGTTTAAATCAAGAAAATGGATATATTATTGCTGAAAAAATAAAAACATCAAATTATGAACAAGGTGAATTCGATCTTTCTGCTTTATTTAAAAGAAAAGCATCTAATGTTGTTTTACCAAATTATATTTTTGATAGAAAATTATTAAATAAAAAAAAATTAAAAAAAAATAATAAATTATTAGTATTAGAACATATTGAAAATAAAAATAATTTATTAGATGAAACTATTACTAAAGAATTACAAAAAAAAATTATTAAAATATTAGATAATGATGATAAACCTTTACATATTGATAATGAATTATCTGATATTTCTAAAAAAACATATCATATTATTAAAAAAATTAAAGAATCAAATGGTCCAGTTTTAGTTTATTCTAATTTTGTTGGATTATATGGTATTCAATTTATTGCAGAAGCATTGAAACAAAATGGTTTTACTAATTATAATGATAAAAAAGTTAGTACTACTGGTGAAAATGGCACTTTTATTAAATGGACTGGTAGTGAACGAAATATTCAATCTAAAGAAATATTCAATGATTTGAAAAATAAAACAGGCGATATTATAAAAGTGTTTTTAATGACTTCTTCTGGTAAAGAAGGTATAAATTTAATTAGTATTAGACAAATTCATATTCTTGAACCTTGGTGGAATTATACATTGATTAAACAAGTTATTGGTCGAGGTATTCGTATTTGTTCTCATAATCATATTGATAAAAAAGATTTTATTGATTTCCGTTTTAAAAAAGAATTAAAGACATATAATAATAGAATAGTTAATGTATTTAAGTATTATGGATTTGTAGATTTGAGAAATGATGAAGGTATAACTAAAAAAAGATTAATTCAAAGAATGAAAGATAGATCAATTGATTATAAAATGAAAACTGTTTCTGATAATAAAGAAATATATAAAAAAACATTATTGAAATTAATGAAAGAAGTATCAATTGATTGCGATATTAACTCAATTAGAAATAATGAAGATTTACATTGTTATATTGATCGTAATTATAATAATTATTTTGATAGTTGGAATATCCAAGATAATGAAATACCAATGATTCAGAAAAAATATAAAATTTTTAAAAATAATAATTTATTATTTTTTCTTGATCAATTTAATAATGTTTATAAATTGAAAAATCAAGATACTAATATTGATATTAATAATTTAGATAATCTGATTATAAAAATTGGAACATATGAAAATAGAAAAATCAATTATATCAATGATTATTATAGAAAAGAAAGACTTCATACGCTAAAGAAAAAACCTAAAATAATTGAACCAATGAAACCAGATATTTCTACTCTTTTAAAAAAAGATTTAAAAAAATTATTAATTAATAATTTAGATTTATCTATTAATCAAATTTTACAATTAATTCTTGATGGATTTTCGGGTATTGATTCTAAAATGAAAAAAGATTTGAAAAAACATATTCGTAAATATGTTAACCGTCTAGCTGACCACATGAATAAGAAAACTATTGTGCAAATAGAACAACCAATTGTACAAGAAGAAATTATACAAACAAATGATATTGGAAAATTAAATGAATGTATGAAAATGATTCTTAAAGATATTAAAAAATCTAAAGAATATAAAAACTTACCAAAAACAATTGGTAAATCTAAATTAAATAAAATTAAATTATGTAAAGCTATTAATCAAAATTAAATAGTTTCGAGTCCATAACACATGTCATTATAATAAATATATAAACGTCAATATTAAATTATATAAAATTTAATATTGATATTGATATTATCCAGAATGGAGTTTATTCTTGATTTTTTAGATGAAAAGAATTTGATTGATATTATTCGAGAATATCTTGATGAAACTATATTATCAATAAATAAACGCAATCTTATTATTGAATTGGAAAAAGCATCATATACTTATCATATAGAATGTGATATAGAATATGATAGATATATAAATATTAATTCATCTTATATAAGGAATACTACTTTATTATCAGTTGTTTATACAATGAATCGGTATAATAGATATTATAATAGATCTTATTATTTTTAAGATTTTAAATTATAAATCATCCAAAAGTAGTCCCTATTATTTCAATTCTTATACAAATTTACAGTTTAAGAGAATTAAGTATAATTAGGATTTAAAACATTTAATTTAGGATTTAATTTTTCTTATCGTCATTTTTTACCATATTTTGAACTATTTTGAAAATCTCAATCCCAATATATATATATTTATCCGAATCCTTTTTAGAATCCTTTTAGAATCCTTTTTTTGATAATATTTATCGTCTTAGGGATGATAAATATCATATAGAGAATCCTTTTGGAATCCTTTT
>Ga0307488_10004069_pt1 | contig 12203 bp, 14 predicted proteins | sample SB02metaG_FD_202248 | JGI IMG/M metagenome (GOLD analysis project Ga0307488, IMG submission 202248) | Sea-ice brine microbial communities from Beaufort Sea near Barrow, Alaska, United States - SB 0.2 | ecosystem: Environmental > Aquatic > Marine > Coastal | place: USA: Alaska | collected...
TATTTCTAGGAAAACCAATGAAACGACCAATCCTTCCTACAGAGGAAGAAAGAGCGCTTATTGGTGTTGTTATCGAAAATTTAATTACATCTAAATGGTTAGGAGAGTGGCCCAGATTAAGTGACTATAAAGTATTAAAAAATCATCCAATGTACATCCATTGTTATAAAAAAATTGAGAGCAGATGTCAGAAGTACATGAAATATACTCGATCTAATAATTTTCATGATCCATCTCAACAATTTCAAGGCATTCTTTATTATTCACAGTCACATATTGCAATGTATAATAAAATATTTATTAATTTATCTGATAAGTTCATTTTAAATATTAATAATTATTGGAAAGTTTTGTGTCCTCGTGTCAACGAATTTCGACCTAAATCTGGAAAAATTAATGTACAAACAAATCTTCGAATGCCATGGTTAACAGGAATTGCAGATGTAGTTGTTTGTAAACAAGAAATCAGGAAAAAAAAAGAAGAAGAGATGAAATATGATGAACTTAATCTATGGGAATTGAAAGCATCTATTTGCAATAATTGGAAGGATGATGCATTATCTCAAGTAGCATTATATGCATTGATGACTGGAAAGATATGGTCTAGGCTAACGCTATTAAATCCGTTTAGAAATGAAAAGAGTCAATATTATTTCAATAGTAAAAATATTATATCTTTACGAAAATTGGTAACTAATGACATCATAGTATGGAATACAAATTGTTATTTATCCAAAACATATAACCCCCGAAACAAAAAAACGTTTAACGTTGATAAAAAGTTGTTTGTACATGTTAATAAAAATGAAGAAGGGGAAATCATTCAATGTTCAGTATTGAATATGTTATCACCAACAAAGATTCGGTTGATATATGATATTTATTTTAAAATGGAAAAGTCAGAAGAGAAAATAAAATACACCAGTCAAGAAAAGTTACGATTGGAAAGTATATACGAAAAACCAGTGGAGACAATTAAAAAGTTATTATCAAAAAGTGTGTATTCTAAATGTGAAATATGGTATGTAGGAAATAACGAAATAAAAGAGATAGAAGGTAAGAAAATGTATGAATTATTTTCAGATGAAATTGAAGATATTTGTAAAGAAATGGGATATACAAAAAATCCAGACTTGAGATATTCTCTGAATTTTGATGATTCTGTTGTTCAAAATTTGTGTTATGTTTCAAGGTTATCAACTGAATATAAATTTCTATAAAATAAAAAAGTATATTTAATTTTTCTAAATATTTTTTAATAGTTAAAAAATATTTTAATTTATTTTGGAATTTGTCCAGTTGGAAAAGTACTGACAACCTGTGCCAGTCCTTCCCTATTAGGACCTATATCAGTAGAGATCGAATTTGGTGATCCAGTCATGAAAGAACTCTTCAATTCTCTCATTTGGGCTGCTGTTTCACCTGCACCAGTGTCTACCCCAAGATATCCCACAACTGACCCACAAACTGGATCAATTGAAGAATCAAACCATCCCGATTTTTGCCGAGGCATAATAGGAACATCTCCTCTAAAGAAGTCACCTTGAGCATAGGTTCTGCATTTTTTATTGGCATAAATTAATCGACTGTATATTTGTGGCTGTTCTCCTGAAGGACCCCCCATACCATCGGATGGTAATTTCATTTGTTCAGGATAAGTGACACCAGTATTTTGTATAAGATCGCCTCTGGCAGCAGCAATTTGTGCAAAAGGTTCTACCACATTTGCATATTGTTCTGCACCGTCAATTGGTTTATTTGGATTCATTGCCATGTTTTTCATATCTGGCATATTGTATTTTACGGAAGCACCTGTTTGTGCCATTCCAGTTATTCTAGCAGGAGGAACAGTATCATATTTACCTGGAACTGTCATAAAACCAGCTCCTAAATTACTATCAGGGATTGATTGAAATCCACATTTAGTTTGTACGTTTGGTTCAGAACGAGTAGATAATTGGATATTTCCCCACCATCCTTCAACTAACGGAGTATTTTGAGTTACTGATAATACTGAATATATTGCTCCAGCTATTAAGAAAAGAACAATTACAATTTTTGAGTTCATTTTATCATATAGAAAAAAAATAAAAAAAAATTTTTTTATTTTTTATTTTAGATTTTAATTTAAATATTATATAACTCGAAATACATGGATATTAATAAATCCTAATTAATATTGTTTTTGTATTTTAAAGGAATATCGTCTAAAATACACATATAATATGAATAATCGTAATTTTCAGTCGGTTACTAATCCATTGTATAAAAATAGAAAAAATACTAAACATATACATATGAGCTTAACGGATGCATTAACTTCTAATCCCAAATTTAGTAGTTTAAAACACAGTGAATCACCACACAGTAAAACAAATAATCGAGAAGTTGATTATAGTACAAAACCAGTTTCTAAATTCAAAAAAAGTAATAAATTATCTGAAATGTTGGCAAAACGAAATATAAAAGGTATTTCAGGTGTTCCAACCAAAAAAATATCTATTAAAGAAATAACTAATAGAAAAAAAGCAAGTATTTTATCGAAACAGAAAAAAAACGTTCAAAATAAAGAAGGGCTACAGAATATGTTACAAAATAAAATGAAATATGGTGAACACGGATTTAAAAAAAATATTAATGATAAAAAAACCGTTACAAATACTTCAAACAAACGAAACGTTAATAAAACAAACCAAAAACATAAAATAAATGAAACAAAAACCCCCGAAGATACAATAATTAAATCTACAATAAAAAAAGAAACTTCTATAAAAAATTTAAACATCCCATCTAAATGGAAATATATAATTTCTTTTTGTATGTGTTTATTTATTGTTATGTTTATCCTAATTATTATATTCATGATTTTATATTTCACAGCATTTAATAACTCTGAAGATGATTCCAATAAATCAAATAATTATAGAAGCAATCAATATTCTATTTCAAATAAAAACTTAACTAATATTTTTTCTTATACTACCTCATTTCCTACTACCTCATTTCCTACTACTTCGTCTCCTACTACCTCATTTCCTACTACTTCGTCTCCTACTACCTCATTTCCTACTACTTCGTCTCCTACTACTTCGTCTCCTACTACTTCGTCTCCTACTACTTCGTCTCCTACTACTTCGTCTCCTACTACTTCGTCTCCTACTACATTACCTGTTATATTAAATTCAATAAAATATAATCAAGAATTAACAAATCATGTTCAAAATATAACGTTTCATGTTTTAAATGTGAAAGAAATTATAAAAGTAGTATTAAACACTACTCAAAGTGGTTTTTTAAATTTAGAACAAAAATATATAAAGAGAATAGAAGAAAATATAAATGAAAAATATAATAAAATACTATCAATATTTAATAAAACTTATTCAAAAACAAATAGATATTTTTCCAGTCAAATAAACACAAGCGAACAAGTAATAAAAAGAATAATTTTAAATGCTCACAATAAACAAAATTATATAAAAGGAGAAACACACCAAATTAATAAAAATATTACCAAAAGTCTAAATAATAATTTTAAAAATATTTTATCTTTTTTAAATAATACAATTTATAGTCAAACGTTAACGAATGATAAAAATTATATTAAAAAAATATATTTTCAAGAAGAAATTTCTATTAAATATGTATTACCTTTTTATATACCGTTTCTACTTTATGTCATTTATTTTTGTTGTAAAAAATATATTCCCAAACGAAAGAAGAAGTCTATATTACCTTTACATATCGAAACAATAAAACAGGAAAGAAAACCAAAAAAATTAAAAATAACTTCCCCGCCTGTAAAATCATCGAATAAATGGAAGCAAAAAATAAAAGATTTAGAAAGTAATATAAATGTTTTGATGGAGCTGAATAAAAATGAAAAAAAATAATAAATTATCACAATAATAAATGAATTTTAATATACAAAGTATGCAAAATAATATATCTAAAATAAATAGAAAAAGAAAATATGATAATTTTTGTGGTAATTTTCAAATAGTTTCTCATGATAAACAGTCGTCTACACAGCGAATAACACGTGAAAACAAACGCTTAAGAGTAGAAGTATCCAATCTAAACCACCGAATTACATTATTAGAAATACAACTACAAAATTTATGTTTAGAAGTAAAAGAAATGAAAGAAATGAAAGAAATGAAAGAAGTGAAAAATGAAGAAGTACATATTGATAAAATACCATGTGAATTAGAAATGTTCTATTACGCATAATAAAAATGAATTTTATTTTATTATTTTATATAAAATAAAATGACTCGTAAATATTCGAATAATATGTTTGAGATTTTAAGAGAAGATGATGACGAAAAAGAACACAAAGAAGATGATAATTCTAAAAATATTACGGAAAGCTTATTTATAGAAAATATCCAAAGATCAAACGCTTTTTATTGTCTTAAAAATAAAAAAAATATCTCCAAAAAATTATTCAAGACTAAAATGTGTATGTATGTTGAGGTTCAAACAAATCAATATGGTAAAAAAACTTACATAAATAATTGCATGAGACCACACTGTCATTTTGCGCATACTGAAAACGAATTAAATTGTGCAGAATGTGTATTTGGTGAAACATGTAAATTTAAAAATTCAAAGACAAGACCATGTACATTTTTACATCCAGGAGAAGATGTCGAAATTTTTAGACAACGTACTGGTTTAGAACACCCTGGTAAACAATTTTGTATTCAGCCACTAGTTCTTTCATAAAATTTTGTTATAATATAACAAAATTTATTTTTATAGTTTTTCCCATACATGTGGGACTTGTACTTTTCTTTTTCTCATATCATTATATAGTTCTTTACATGGATAAACACTATCCGAATTCTTACATTTCAAAAATTCAATATTTCTACGAATAACAAAACCACGTTGGGTTAAGAAATCACATACAAATGCCATTTCCCCTGCTAATTGTTGATTTTTATCATCTTTAGTCGGAATAGTTGAAACCAACAAAATTTTTTCTGGTTTACATTTAAGATTGTCACAAATATCTTTCCAATTTCTATTTAGAGTATTATATTTTGTATGATACCCATTAGAAATGTGTGTAATCCATTTTGGAAATTGTCTATTAACTATATCTAACATTTGTTCTGACTGTTGACTGTCGATTAATTCTAATACCCATTTTGGTGGTTCAATCGCTTGTTCTTTGTTGTCCATTTTTATATATTTTTTTAGTTTATAAATAATAATTCGATAAAACTTTTTTTAATTTTTTTTTTATTTTTTCTCGTATAAATAAAAATGCTTAGTTTAAATGGAGCTCTTAGAACTTGTAAAGTAAACACTGGGTGGGCAAATCGCCTACAATCAGATAGATTTGAAAATCCTAATTTGATGGTATGCCCTACCTGGAATGGAATGGATAATGCTGGTCGTCCTGTCACGGCCGACTCTTTTAACACCAAACGTGCTGGATGTAATTCAGCTGATGATCGTGTATCTGTAGAAAATAATTTACGTCCTCAATATATGGAATACATCTCATTGGATGCATCTGGTATTACCGCGCCGTTATACGGATCTACCAATCAGATTACATCTGATGCTAATATTCAACGTCGTACTATTCAAGACGTTGATACAATCACTGGACATTTTGGTAACTCTAGTTATCCTAATAAAATGCAAAGTACATGTGCTATCTACGCTATGAATTCTGGTTTGGCTCAAGAAGCAACTGAAAAAAGAATGCAAGCACAACTTCAAAACGGTGTGATGAGTAACAATCAACGTGCGAATTCTGGTATGAATTAAATTAATTTTTAATATTTATAAATATTTAAAAATAAACCATTTTCCCTTTTATATTATTAATTTGGATATATTCTTCGCAATATTTCGAAATATCTCTACGTGATTTTTGATTATTGTATCCCGGATAATTTATCTTCATAAATATTTTATGATTTCCACTTTCTAAGATAAATATACCAATTATATTATTTGTATAAAATTCCTTTCTTCGTATTTTTTTTGAATATCCTGGTATTACTACATCCCAATAATCACCATCTGCTGGATTTGTATAACCTTCTATCTCATAATGATTTATAATTCCGTACGTCTGTTGGTCATTTTTAACTCGATGTTCAATAATAATTTTAACAGGATCTCTAAATATTCTTTTCATCATTTTCTGAAACGATGTCATTTTATTTTAAACAAATAAAAATAAAATGAAATATAAAATACAAATGAGTTGTTTATTTAACAGTTTATCACGTGAAATTCAGCATAAAAATATACATTCTATATCATCATCTGAATTACGTCAAGAAGCTTGTAATTATCTTCATCATGACTTCCCAATTATTTCAGGAATGTCTACCCATGAACTTTTAAATATTACGCATGGAAATTATTCGAAATACATTTCTAATATGAGGATAAATAATACATGGGGGGGTGCCATTGAAATCCAAGCCATTTGCAATATATTCAAAGTAAGAATCATAGTTGTGAATATTAGAAATAGGTTTAGAAACGGAAATGGAAAAGAAATTGAATTTTTACCTGTTCATGAAAATTATTCCAATACTCTTAAAATAACTTGGTCTGGTGGTCATTATGAACCAATGTTAAATAATTAAGTTTGAATTATATTTTTACTATTTTCATTACTGACTTTACATTTTATTTTATAACATATTGATATTAACTGAGATTTTGTTAAATTTTGTAATTTAGTTTCTAGATTCATTTTTTATTTTATCTAAATAAAAAAATATATTTAAGTCAATATGAATGTTTACGACCATAAATTTCATTCTCCATATCTGTTATTTTTTTTCTTTTTAAAGGTTTCGATTTAATTTGATTAATATACCTCATTGCCATTTCTCTACCGTTCTCTAAATCGTCGTCATATGTTCCATTTATAATTCTTGCTAAAATTTTATTTGTTCGTTTTACAAGAACAGTATCGTCTACAAATATGTCATTTTATACGTTCTTAACATATCCATTAATTTCTTCTTTAATTCCTTATTTTTGATTTTATATATATTGTACCTCAGTTGTTGAATAGTACGCATGTCTTTATTTTTTATCTTTATCTTCTTAGAAATGTTTCGATATATTTCTAATGTATGTTCTATCTCTTTTTTCTGTTGTTCCGATTTATCAATATCTTTTTGTATATCCTGTACCAATCCTTCATTATAGGCAATGTCTTGTTCAATTCGTATTCCTGGGTCTTTTATTTTCAAATCTTTATCTAATTGTTTTTGGACCCCTTTTTGTGTCGTTTTTCTTTCTTTTATTTCTTCATTTAATCTCTTGATTTGTCGATCTAATCCATAAATCTCGGATCCTAATACTTGAGGACTTTTTTGAACTATTTTTCTACTTGTTTTTGGTTTACGACTTTTCTTTTTACTAGTACGTTTACGACTTTTTACTTTTCTACGACTTTTCTTCTTACTAGTACGTTTACGACTTTTTACTTTTCTACGACTTTTCTTTTTACTAGTACGTTTACGACTTTTTACTTTTCTACGACTTTTCTTTTTACTAGTACGTTTACGACTTTTTACTTTTCTACGACTTTTCTTCTTACTAGTACGTTTACGACTCTTTACTTTTCTACGACTTTTCTTTTTACTAGTACGTTTACGACTCTTTCTTTCATAAAAACATGGTTGTGCTGGTTTAAATTCTTTTAACTTAAAATATTTACCAACCATTTCTCTTTCACCTTTTTTATATTTTCCAGAATGAAAACCTTGAAAATATGCTTCTTTCATAACATTCTTTCCATAATTTTCTTTTAGATAGTTAACTCCATTTTTAGGAGCATAAACTTTTGTACCACAAAATTTTACACGTTTTAGAGGAAATACATCTGAAACTTTTATTTTACTACCAGATAGTTCTCTCCAAATTTTATTAGAATATTGGTAATATTTTTTATCACGTGACAAGCTCATACTAAAAACATCTATAAATGGAAAAGACCATGATTTATTTTTTCCCAATGGTTTCTTATTTATATAACTAATTTTCATCAGATTACCATAGTCCTTTTCGTAATGAATTTCTAATTTATGTTTTTTTAATTCATCTTTCATGTTAGCTAATTTAAGATAATCTTTCATTAACATTTGTACATCAACATCATCATCCCATGGGATAATACCCCCATGTCTTAACGCACCCATTAACGTACCACCTTCTACCCAATATTGTAGATTGTTCTCGACACAAAAATTGTCAAAATCGTACATTATTTTGTACAATTGTTTAGCTTTTCGTTTTGGTATTTGTGGAATTACTATTTTTTTTTGATTTACTTTTTTGTTTCCTTTTTTTTCTATTAATGATAAAATTTGCACTTTTCTTAATTTAGAATAACCTCTTATTTCATGTTTTTTACAATATGTCTTTAGTTCTTTGACAGTCATTTCTGAAACATGTTTCATATCTTTATTTTAAAACAAATTTAAAAAAATAAAAAAAATATATAACAAAGCGACGTGGCGCAGGGGAAGCGTGTCGGGCCCATAACCCGAAGGTCATTGGATCGAAACCAATCGTCGCTATTTTGCTCGAGTAGCTCAGTTGGTTAGAGCGTGCGACTGTTAATCGCGAGGTCATAGGTTCGATCCCTATCTTGAGCGTTAAATTATAAATGTTATACGCATTTATAATTATACCAATTTTTGTTCGACTAATTCTTTAATTCTTTTTGTTGCTTTTTTAGCGGCTGTTCGTTTATATATATTGTGTATCATATTTTCAAAATTTTTATCCATGGGAATTTCATTGGTATCATCATTGAAATCATCGTTGGTATCATCGTTGGTATCCTCATTGAAATCATCATTGGTATCCTCATTGAAATCATCATTGGTATCCTCGTTGGTATCATCATTGAAATCATCGTTGGTATCATCGTTGGTATCATCGTTGGTATCCTCGTTGGTATCCTCGTTGGTATCCTCGTTGAAATTATCCATAGTTTTGGTTTTTGTATGAAAAAAATCTTCGCGTAAGCTTTTATAATTATTGTACAATTTATCATTTTCAGTATTTAAATCGTCGATCTTTTGATTTTTCATTTCAATTTCAAAATATAACGTTTCTATTTCTTGTTGTGAATGGTTGTATTTTCTAATGTATTCTCTCGTAACTGAACTATAGATGTAAATATTCGCAAGCATTTTAGATACAAATTCAAACAATATAAAAAAATATATATAATATAGAGAATATTTAAGTAAATAGATACACCATTGAAAAAAATAATGTTCGTATTGTATTAAATTAGTATATAACATGAAGTCAAAATTGATATCTATTTCGACAATATTTGTGTATATATTTTTGTATGTATTTTGCACAGCTCCAAATGTAAGATTGTACATGTTTTCATAGTTATTATTAAAACTCATTTGATATTTTAAAATATCAAATTATATTTTCATTTTTAATTTTGAATTTTCTAAATATACCGAATATTTCGAATCATCGTCAATGAATTGAAATCTAACTGTATTATTCGATTACGAAAAATAAGTAGATTCATTAGAAACGATATTTTCAATAATAATAATGACAATATATATACCATGAAATATGATGGATTCATATTATACATAAAATTACTCGAAACATACAAACGATATACTAATGATACACATGAAATACAAAAATAATACACTATACCTGATGGGCTAAATAATTGAACTACCGAATAACCAATAAATTCTTCAAATGAAAATGATAACAATAATATTCCATTGATATATAATATATTATGTAGAAATAATATACATGAAAACAATCGCAGACTTCTTGATGATGATTTCAAATAAATTACTTGTCTTGGAACACCTATTTCTAAATCATCTATTTCACTATTTCCTGCATTTTCCTCCATTTTAATTATTTATTATTTTTATTATTTTTATTTATTTTTAAGCAGAACGACTACAAATCGAATGAATAAAATGCTTAGCAAAATCAGTCGAAATACCCTGTGAACTTTGTGATATACTCTCTTGATTATTCCCCAAATCTTCCAGTAAATTCATCATATATTCGTACATTCCTGGCACATTCCCCCATTTTTCTCGAATCTCATTCGCATATTGATGCGTCAGTTCTTGATTTTTCTGGGATATACTCTCAAAAAATTGTTTCGCTAATTTAGTCATTTCCAGATCATTAATGACATTACCATCCGTATCTTTATATTTGATTTTTCTTCGCGCAAAATCCGAACATACCACTCGATTCTTAAATGGATATTCTAACGCATAATCAACATATCCATCTAGACCCGCTTTAATATGTTCAATGGTGAGATATTCGGAATACTCCCCCATCTTTTCAAAATGCAAGGTATCTAAATTCGATATCTTTTGATTTATCGTAATTTTGTTCCTGTTGATAGTCGTTGGTCGATTAATCCCAGCCATGGCCAATTCTTTGATCTCGGTATCTTTTTGTCTCAACTTTTCTTCATATTCTTTACGAATTTCTAAAATTTCTATCATTATTTTTTCATTTATTTCCAATAATCTCTGATTTTCTGCAGAAATACTCACGATTACTCCGAGTTTGCACGATTTTTCGTGACGAACGAGATTATATTTTCTCGTAAATTCTTCTAAACAATACTGGCAATGGTATAAATTATCGTCATTTTTTTTCACCGATTTTTGCTCACTTTTACTCACTTTTACTCGCGAATACTCAGTCAATATTTCACCCTGGTTTCGCACTGGGTTTTTATTGTTTTTTCTCTTTTTTTCAGAATTTTTCTCTGAACGGATTTTTAGACAGTATTTTGCAGTCTGTATATGCTTTTTCAAATCGTGTTTACGAGACGTCGTATATGTGCAGAAAGTACATGAAAACTCCGTCATTTATAGTATAAAATATAATTTTTAAATTAAGATTTTCAGAGAAATCTCGTTTTTTTCAGAGAAATCTCGTTTTTTCAGAGAAATCTCGTTTTTTCAGAATTTTGCGTATTTTATATTGAAAATAATATAAAATAAGCCCGTTTTTTGATTTTTTAGTCGTCTACACAAAAATTGTGTGTGTAGACAAAAAATTCTTGATAATATTTATGTTTTTTTGATTTTTTTTATATATTTTATATTTTTGTTTCTATAACAAAAAAAATATATAAAAAAGTTTTATATTTCATGTTTTTTTTCCCAAAATTCTACAAATTTCATTACTGTCATCCATGCAATTCCCTGACCGATCGCCGTTCGAGTCAGTCGAGGTACAATTCCCTTCCATAAGGCTGTCACCCCTTCAATTTGAGAAACTTTTGACAGACAATCTATGGTATTTCGATATTCTTTGTTGTTTCCTTGTACCATTAACCTGGTCTTGACTACATCAAATGGATTATTTAAAATGGGTCCGACACTGCCGGCAATGACGCCATTAACAAAACTTTTCCACGCTTCGATTTTTTTTCCACTTCCTATTTCTTTATTCCAGATATATTTATTTAGTGCATAAAATGTCATGAAATTGCATGACTGATTACTTCCTTGACGTATCATGGTTGGTGTTAAACCTTTCCATAAAGCGGTAGGACCTTCTTCTCGAACAACGGTAAGTGCGCAATGAACAGGTCCTTTATATTTAATACGGGAGATTTCGGATGGGTCTGACATGGAATGATGTGACATTTGTAATCGTGTTTTGACAACTTCAAATGGAGTAACGATAAAAATAGATTCTGTTATTCCACTCCCTAATCCAGCAATAAAAGATGCACACATTGCATTTTGTATTACTTTTTCGGTATTTTTTTTGTAGATATCAAAAGAACCAAATCGAAAACAATATTTAATCCCTAAGTGAGTGATTAATGGGGTTAATCCTTTATAAAGTGCGAAAAATCCTTCTCGACGACTGACTTTGGAGATACAATCAAACATATTTTTATATTTCCCACGTTTGTCCATTTGTAAACGTGTTTTAGCAAAATCAAGAGGTTGTAGCGAAATTGCTTCAATCACCCCACCAGAAATTCCCGCCAATGCTTTTACGTAGGAAGGGGCTGTTTTTTCTTGTCGAGACATTAAATTTATTATAAAAAATATATATATATATTAAAATAAATGGGAGATAAAAATGTATTTGTAATAAATCCTACAGGTGAATATAAAGAAATAGCACAAATTGAGTACCAGGAT
>Ga0307488_10004071_pt1 | contig 12198 bp, 22 predicted proteins | sample SB02metaG_FD_202248 | JGI IMG/M metagenome (GOLD analysis project Ga0307488, IMG submission 202248) | Sea-ice brine microbial communities from Beaufort Sea near Barrow, Alaska, United States - SB 0.2 | ecosystem: Environmental > Aquatic > Marine > Coastal | place: USA: Alaska | collected...
AAGCTCAAAGAATGATATTGCCGCCGCCGCCGCTGGGGGTGGCGCGCCGCTCAAGGTTCGCGGGCTGTTATGCGTGGCGCCGCCACGGTAGGGCAGTGCAGGTTAACCCCGGGTTGACCCTGGGTTAGCCACGCTTCGCTAAAGCGGATGAAGCTAAAACGCAATGAACCGCTTTCAAAACATGCTGTCAAATTCAACTTGCGCCGCTCTGCCGCGGTCGCTGGAGCGGCTTGTGGCGTTCGGGGTAGGGCGGTGCAGGTTGATAGTATCAACACCCGTGTAGAAGGCGCCTATGGTTCCAGCGCTTGAAACTAAAATATGATGATCCGCTTTCAAACTCTGCTCTCAATTTCAACTTGCGCCGCTACACCGGGGCGCACGCGGCAACGCCGGACGCGATGGAGGAGGTGTTTGGCAGTCCGTGGAGAAAACCGAGCGGCAGCGGTGGCGGGGGCGGGGAGGGCGGTGAGGATATTGGGCGGGATAGCGCGCGGTTCGTGCGGCAAGCCATGGCGGGCTCGGCGGAGGTGGTGCTGCCGCTGGAGTTGGCGCGGCACAGCACTCCCGCGGGGCTGCTGCGGGCAGGGCCTTCCACGGGTTCCCTGCCAGTTTGTTCATAATGTGCCGGTGTATCTGTGCACACTCGCTGCCTCCTCCTCCCCTGCTTTACAAAAGTGAACGTGTGGCCAGGCCGGAGGAGGCGGCGGGTGTGAACAGGTAAATTGGTAACACGATGTGCATACCGTCAGGCTGAGCTGAAATGGGAACGTGTGTCCGGCCATGTCTGCGGGCGGCGCTGGGACCCGCGGAGTCCGGCGCCGCGGCGGGTGCGGCGGCGGCGGCAGCGGAGGCAGAGGCGGCGCCGGAGGCAGGCAAGAAACTACTTGCTGGCAGAAAAGGGCACAAGAAATCCGCTGCTGCTGCTGCTGCTGCTGCTGCTGCTACCACAAAGCCAGTGGTGGTTGCAGAGGCGGAGGAAGAGGATGACGACGACGATGATGCGAGGTTCCCAAAGACGCAGCCAGTTCTCCTGCTGCTATGCCGCGTGGCAGTGTCCAAAGATGGCGGCCAATCACGCGATAGCTCCGCTCGCTACGACCAATCACGCGAAGGCCCGGCGCGCTACGACCGATCACGCGACGTGTACTACGCCCACGACCCTGTTTCGGTGCTACCCGAATTCATCATCACTGTCAACGTGGTGGGGCGGTGCAGGTTGAAAGGGATGAAAGCGCATGGTTTCAACTCTTTGAAACTGTAATACGATGAACTGCTTTCGAGTTTCGCTTTCGATTTCAACTTGCGCCTCTACAACGTGGTCCCCGCCCACAAGGAGGCCGGCGAAAACGACAAAGATGAGGAAACGTGGACGGATACCAGACACACAAACGCAAAGGAGAGCGCCCTCATTTTCAAAGACGGACGATGGGTTACGGTGGAGACGGGCGGCGGCCGGGTGGTCCCCGTGGACACCTCCAACGCGGCGGCGGTGGCGGCGCAGTCTGAGGTGGGGTTTCATGCGGATGGCGTGGCGAGCAAATACACACTACACTAAGCATCTTTCCATGGGCGCACCTTTGCTCAGTCCATGCGGATATATAGGAGCACATCCAATCACTCATTTCAATTAAGCAGGCATAGACCGAACCCTTTCCATGCTGCGCGGTATTCATTCACCACATCTCTGACAATAGGTTATGGCATTATTAGTAAGCGCCACTCGATGACGTGGCGAGGCAATCATTCAACGCTGGTCACTCGATAGAGGCTGCGCTGGGCCGCATCGTGGCGGAGCTGCGCGCTGTAGGGACTGACGGCTGGTGATCGCCACGTCATAGGATTCCATTTAACCCAAGAAACGAGGAGGGTTCAAAATGCGTTTGATGACGTGGCGAGCACTACCCATGAGTCCCTAGCGCGCGGCGGCGTCGGACGTACGGGGACTGGGCGCCGCGGGGTTGCATGCGGCGGCGGTAGGGGTGGGCATACTTTTCCCGCCACGTCATCCACACGTGTTTTGAACCCTCTGATTCTGAGTTAAACGGCATCATACGATGTGGTGCATGGTATCTGTCAGACCCTCGGCGGCGGCAGCGCGGGAGACCCGGCGGGCGGCGCTGGCGGCTGAGCTGGCCGCCGCGCATGTGCAGCTGCAACAGGAGGCAGGGCCTAGCAGTGATTGCTCGCCAAATTATGGGATGCCGTTTATCTCAAGAAGCGAGGTCTCCAATGCGTATCGATGACGCGGCGGTTAATAGGCCTCGCAGGTATTGCCCTCCATCATAGGATGACATTTAGCTCAGGAACGGAGGGTTGAAAACGCGTGTCGATACCTTGGTGAGCTGCATCTGCCTGGCCTTCACAGGAGGAGGCACGGACAGCGGCGATGGAGGAGCAGCGGGGGGTTCTTGGGGCGATGAGGCAGAGGAGGCTGCAGAATAAGACGGCGGCGGCGGCGGCGACGGCGGAGGAGGAAGTGGAGGATGGACAGGCAGAGGATGAGGACGGGTCGTGGGGGGATGAGTCAGACGGCGGCGACTACCACTAACTAAGTAGAACGAGAGTGTCAGAACATATAGGATAATTAGGAGATGACATAGGACATCTAGCTAGGAAAGGAGATACATTAGATGCATACTCACCTCGTAGACGTGACGTTATTTGTGATCCAACGGCCGGACCAGTTCTGATGGATTGGGTTGGTTTAATGCTCGCTAAGTGAGTGCCTTGTGGCTCGATGCACGTCAGTACGACACGAGGTAATAGCAGGTTGGACCGGTCGATGGTCGGTGTGGCAGCTGCAGTGGCCGGCACGCATGAGGAAGGACGAACCCCGACCGACCGCGAAGGCGCCACGGCGGCGGCGGCGTGGATAAGGGCGCTGGCGGCGGCGATATTAATTAGCCCAATCACTCATTTCAAGCGGACAGTCTGTCGGGATATAGGCACTATCTGGCTATTCTAGGATCATAACGTATGGGCCGAACATTTGAAAACGTTACAAATGCACTATTTCAGAACGTGGTTACTGTCTTGCTTCGTGTGTCATGTGGGGCTAAAAAAGATGCATCACGCATCCCGGCGCTTTACCCTCGGGCAGCCCCAACCTCAGTTCTTTGTGTTTCTGTGTTCGTTACTGTGCGGCGTGTTGGCCCCAGTCCTCATCATCCTCTGAGCCCCCCGAGCCCTCAGAATAGGGCCACGCAGATGTCGCCTGCCACATCGTCCAACGCATTGTGCACCCGGGCAGATGTTGCACGCCGCATCATCCAATGCATTGTTAACCCTCGTTCTAAACCACATTCTGTGACGTGGCGAGCATAATTTGCCAGTCCCTACCTGAGATCCCTCATTGTCCGCGTCAGGGTGGCTGGCACCATCCGCAAGCAGTCGCTGCGCCACATCCTCGTTGAAGCGGTGCAAGTTAAAATTGAAAGCAAAAGTTGAAAGCAGTACATCGTGTATTAGTGTCAAGCGCTTAGTTGCAGCCGCTTTCAACATGGATGTCATTGGTTCGACCCGCACCGCCCAACCTCGTGTCCGCCGTCGAGCGCGACGTCCACCGGCGTGGTGCCGTTGGTGCAGGCCTTGTCGACGTCCGCCCGCGCGGCTATTAGTAGTTCCACCACTCGCACGTACCCACTGAAGGCTGCGGTGTATAGTGGAGTTGCGCCGCTCCTCGTGCACGCCTTGTCAGCGTCCGCATGCGCCGCGAGCAGCCGCTCTACAGGGGCTTACACTCGTCCAATTTTCGGCTCAACGTAAGCACATTTCGTTGGATACGTTGGGTGCATGATTTCCCCCCAGTCTGTTAGACAGGGGAACACGGGGAGGTGTGACCAAAACGGCTTAGGTTGAGCAGAAAAGTGGACGAGTGCAAGCCCCTGCCACTGCACCACATGCTCGTACCCACCGTAGGCTGCGAGGTACAGCGACGTGCCGCCTTCATCCCCCGTGCGAGCTACGTCAACGTCGGCGCCCGCGGCGAGAAGCCGTTCCAGCACTGGCAGGTGCCCCGCGTGGGCTGCGGCATGAAGCGCAGTGCTGCCACTATCCGCGCGGGCTGTATCGACGGCCGCCCCCCCGGCTAGCAGCAGCTCCACCACACGCTCGTACCCACCGCAGGCTGCGGCGTTCAGTGCAGTACTGCCCGTGTCCGTGCGAGCCGAGTCGACTTCCGCCCTTGCTGTAGCGGCGCAAGTTGAATTTGAAAGCAAAACTTGGAAGCAATTCATCATATTTCAGGTTCAAGCGCTTAGTTTCAGGCGCTTTCAGCGTGGATTTCATAGGGTCAACCTGCACTGGCTCACCTTGCAGCGATCAGCAGCTCCACTGCACCAATGTGCCCCTCTTTGGCTGCGGCGTACAATGGCGTGGCGCCGTCATCCGTGCAGGCCAAGTTGACATCCGCCCCCGCAACGATGAGTCGTTGCACCACATCCACGTGCCCCTCGCTAGCCGCGAGGTGCAACGCTGTGCCGCAACCATCCGCCGTGCTTCTCTTGTCAACGTCCGCACCCCCAGCAATCAGCCGCTCCAACACATGCGAGTGCCCATTTTGGGCTGCGAGATGCAACGCCGTGGCGCCGTTACCCGGAACAGCAATGTTGACGTCCACTCCCGCAGCGAGCAGCCGCTGCACCACATGCTCGAGGCTGGCGTGTTTCGAGGCATGCAGTAACGCATAGTTCCTGCCCCTCTCGCTGCCGTAGCCGCTGGCCACGGTTACCAGGACGTCAGCGAAGACCCGCCGCTCGTCCTCGAAGCGCGCAAGCAGGCGCGCGAGCGGGCATACAGCCTCGTGCCACTTGCGCTGGGCCTCCCGCCCATCCCACGCGCACCCTTCCTTGCTGTAGCGGCGCGAGTTGAATTTGAAAGCAAAGTTTGAAAGAAAGCTCAAAGCGCTGCATCCTATTTGATATTTCTCAACTTACGATTCAAGCGCCAACATCAGACGCGGTCAAGCCGGGCAACCAGGGGCCAACCTGCACAGCTCTACCATGCGGGCCGCGCACCGCGCGACCGGCGCACTGGGGCATTCCGCCTCGTGCTCGTGAAGGGTGCCGCGCGTGAAGGTCGCCTCCAGGCAGTGGCGGCACGTAGCGGGCAGCAGGGCGATGGCTTGCTCTGCGATGAGGTTGCGAGGGAGGTCCTGCGGCAGCGGGCAGCGGCACGATGGGCACAGGGCCCCCCTCTCCTGCTCGCTCGCGTGCGCCCGCAGCTTGGCCAGGCAGGGACCGGTTCCCGCCCCCGCGCAGAGGATGTGCCCGTTCTCGCATTGCTCGACCCGCCCCGCGGCAGGGCCTGGCGGATATTGCTTACCTCGTCATAGGACGCCAGCCATTCAACTGTTACACGCATGCCAAGTAGAGACCAAGGTTTCAAAATGTGTTTGACAACGTTGACAATATCTGCCAGGCCCTACCCCACGGGGGCGTCGAATCGAAACACACGCAGCACAACAGGTGGTCGGGCACGTCGTCGTCGTCGGCGGCGGCGGCGCGCGCTCTGGTCACGCCGGCGGAGCTCATGGTGACGGGGGTGGCGGGGAGGGGGATTGGCGGAGGAGGGGTGCCGAGTAAACGTGAACGTGAAGGTGCGCGTGCGGTGGTTCAGTGGTCGGGCTATCGTCTGGAGGTGTTGACAGGCGGGAGGCACAGGAGACGGGGGGGGGTCCTCTCAGCGGTCACCCATAACTCCGTAGTAGCACGAGCGCCACTGCGATGTGGAGAAGGCGCGGCAGCGGCCGAGACATCTCTCTACAATAACACCGAAAAGTACAGAAAATAAATCCAGGCACCCCTCTTTATGACCTACCACCCCCCAAAACGGGTTTTTTTCTTCCGCTCACCCCTTGTTGCTTCTTGGCGTTGTACCACATTCATTCGCAGCGCGCGCGCGTCCGCGGGCGGCGCGGTGCGGGACGGAGTTCACGCACATGCGAGTGACCGGTGCCGCCTCGGTCAGAAACGAAAACACTGCTCGCACAAGATTTGTTCTTGTGAATTCTTGGCTGTGCTGAGGGTCGGCACCACCACGCCGAGCTCTGGGACGAGTGCCTGGGGGCGGGGGGCGGCGGGGCGGCAAGCAGGGGAGAGGGGCGGGGGACGGGGTTGGGGTTCGGGGGGCGGGGGGGGAGATGGAGCGGTACGAGGAGCTGAAGACGCTGGGCCGCGGCACCTTCGGCGTCGCCATCCTGGTCCGCCGCCGCACCGACGACAGATTGCTGGCGGGGCCTGCACTGGCCCCCTTACTCTTCACAGCTTTCATCCGTCCACCCTTCGCAGCTCTGTCACGGTCCCTCTCGACTGAACCACTGCTCAAGTTGAGCTACGAGTACTCATCCCAGCTTGATACGTTGATGTACTCAGTTAAGCTGGAACGGGAACGAGTGTATAATAAAGGCCCTCACTGCTGGTCCTCAAGCGCATCCAGACTAACGGGTTCGACACCGCCGAGCGCGAAGCTGCGGAGAAGGCGGGGCCGGCCGCGGCGTCCCCTTTGCATGGTAGCTGCGGGTGTCCCTTGTCCCAGACGCCTCTCACGTTGACTCCGCACTTGGTACCTCGGAGATGCTCAAGGCCTTTATAAGTTCAGCTACGACACGGGACTGAGGGACCAGTGGTTGGAGCGAGAAGGCCCTGCGAGAAGGAAGTCGACATCCTGAAAGACTTGCGGTTCCCCAATGTCGTCGGGTACGCCGACAGCTTCAGCGAAGGCGACGCGGGCGCCAGCCTGTGTGTGGTGATGGAGTACGCAGAGGAGGGCACGCTGGAGGACGTGCTCAGCGCGCGCAAGGCGGCGGGGCCTCGCCCAACTACTCAATGTTATTGGCAGCTTAACTTGACATCTTTCAGGTACTCATTGGTGCAACTCAAGTAGTTTAAGAGACAAACGGGTCAATGTGCCAGCTGACGAACCAAGCATTTAGGTGAGGCCCTGTTCGGCGGGCGGGCAGGGCCCGTTTCCCGCGTCGGACGCCATGGACGTGATGGTGCAGGTCCTACAGGCACTATCCTACTGCCACGCCCGCCGCCTCCTGCACCGCGACCTGAAGCCCGCCAACGTGTTCATCGCCAAACACAGGGTGGTCAAGTTAGGCAAGGCCCGGTGTCATCCACCAAGTCATCCTACCAAGGGTGACCCCCCTGGTATCATACACGTCAGTATCGTCACTTCACCTACCGCGATGGTCGTCTTACCTCCGTAAATGCGGTCGTCCTACCTCGGTCAATATGATTGTGTTTCCTCGGTCACTATGGTCGTTGTACCTCGGTCACTATGGCCGTCTTATCAATTGCCTCCATGTGAAGTATGAGTACCGGGCCTTAATCCTCGGGGACTTCGGCATCTCGCGGCAGTTGAGCACCAAGACGTCGATGGCTGAAACTGTCGTGGGCACCCCGTACTACCTGAGTCCCGAAATGTGCTCAGGGCAGGGCCTTTCAATCGTTTCCTTTTCAGCCCGTGACACAAATGGAAGGTATCCCTTGAAAGTGCGTAAGTTATGCTGAAAATGGAACATCTCCTTTTCAGCCCGTACAACAAATGGAAGTTATCCCTCGAAGGTGCTAATAAAGTTGACTCAGTATCGGAACTGGTATCAAAGTTATGATGTCGAAGTCCGCTCGACCAATCGGAACTGTCCAATGCGAAAATCCGGCAGACCGAATCTCCGAAAATCCCAGCGGGTTACGATTCCTGAAGAAATATACCTTCAATAAGCGTGACTAGTCACGCCGACACTGAGTTTAAGCTGAAAAGTAAACGATTGGAAAACCCTGTTTCTGGGCAGGCGTACGATGACAAGACTGATGTGTGGGCGGCGGGGTGCATCTTGCAGGTCGGGCTGGGTACATCGTGCTCGCCACGTCATCCATCACAGTAATAGAGACAGAGACGCTTCCGTATGTATAAGGAGGCACCAGGCTTTCGCCCTGGCCCCCATACGTCATCCGTCACATAATACCCCTTCGTATATGGAGTCACACGTGTAGCCTGGGCTGAGGAAATGGTGCTCGCCTGGTATCCAACACACCGACACCTTCCTCTACTAAATGAAGTCGAATGGCATCCTGTGAGATTGTGAGCATGTTTTACCTGGCCCCTCTCGCAGGAGCTAATCACGGGAGAGAGGGCGTTTCAGGGGCGCAACTTGCCGACGATAGTGCTGACCATCACGCGCGGACAACGGCAGGGCCTGACAGACATTGCTCGCCAAGTCATAGAGTGCCGTTTAAACGATCGCCACGTCATAGGATGACATTTAACTGATACAAGAGGATTCATAATGCGCTTCATGACGTGGCGGGCTATGTCTTTCTGGCTCTAGACAGCGGGCGCCGCTCCCGGAGGCAATCGCCGCTGTGGTTCCGGAGGACGTGGTGGGGATTATCGCGGCGTGTCTGACGGTCGACCCGTTGGCGAGGCCGGGGGCAGCGGCGGTGTTGCGGAATCCAGCGGCGGAGGCGGCGCTGGCTGCATTCGATGAGCGGGCGAGGGCCTTCGGCGGTGTCACCAGCAATGTGCGGGTACGGCCTGTCAAACATTGCCCCCCACGTCATTGACAATCACCGTGCATTCTCGTTTCCCAAGTTCAGTCAATGGCATCCAATGATGTGATGAGATAATATGCCTCAGAAGCAGCATACTTTGTCCACCATGTCATCAACACGCATGGTATTCCCTCGATTCTTGAGGTAAACGCCTTCATATGACGTGGCGAGCAATATCTGCCAGGCCCTGCTTGCTGGAGGACGGGGCGGCGACTCGGGCGGGGTGGGGCTTACCCTCCATCGCTACCAATCTCAGATTGGCCCCCACCACCGCCGCCGACTACGCCGGTGACGCCAAGCCTCACGAGCCCGGCACCCCGCTTCCCGGCGTCATTCCCGGCACGCCCGGCCACGCGCCGGCCTGGGGGGAGAGCGGCACCGGGTGCTTCGCGTGGGGGCTGGGGCTCACGCAGCCGGCGCTTGATCGAGCGGTGCTTGAGTGTGATGGTCTGAACTTGGGAGGAGCCAGTGGAGCGGCGCTGGCCGCGGTGGCGTTCGGACGGTGTCATAAGTTAGCATTAACGGCGGAGGGTGCGGCGTGGAGTTGGGCTTATGGTAGGGCTGAGTATACTTTGCCGGCCACGTCATTTACCACACGCGAAACCCTCTTGTACTCGGTCAGATGCAACCCTATGACGTGGCCAGCGGTTTTCAACTTGTCCCACGTCATCGACCACATTTTATACCCTCGTTTGCCTAGACAAATGCCACCGTATGATGTGGCGAGCTGCATTACTTACCCGGCCCTGGCTTATGGGGATGGTGCTGATGTGTCGAGCGGGCAGCTGGGGCACGGCAGGCACTCACATCAGCTCCCTAATCAGCTGACCACTCAATTGCCTGCCATGTCATACCGTGAATAGCCCTGGTCCACTCACTGACTGCCAAGTCACTCGGTGTACTCGGCCACTCACAGCCTGCCACGTCACTCATTGTACGGCCCTGGGCCACGGCACGGCTCACCCGTTCTCCAAGCCCCGGTTGCTGGTCAGCCTCGGACCGTCCCTGGGCTTGCCCGTGATTGCCGTGGCGTGTGGTGACGACCACACACTCGCGCTCGTCGGTGGGGCCCAGCAGATGTTGCTCGCCACGTCATCGACGATCGACGCGCAATTTCAACCCTGGTTTCTGGAGTGTCATGGCATCCTAGAACGTGGCGAGGAATATATCTGCCAGGCCCTACTTCCCGGTACTGAGGATGGTGGCGAAGGCGGAGGTGGCAGCGGCGGCGGCGGCGGCGGCGGTGTGGTGTACTCGTGGGGCAGCGGCGGGAGCGGGCGGCTGGGCGTCGGTGACGAGGACAACCGAATGGAGCCCACACTGGTCGTCGCGCTGTGTGAGCGGTGGGGACAGGCACGCTTATCACCACGTCATACAGCACATGTTCTGCCCTCATTTATTGACAAGTGAGGCAAGTAAGTGATGATCTCCCCATCGTCCACCATATTGTATGCCCTCGTTCAAAGAGTTGAACTACATGTCATGATTGTGGCGAGCATTGCTTATCTGGCCCTCAGGAGCGGTGCGTGGCAGTCGCATGCGGCGGCGAGTTCAGCGCCGCTCTGGGCGTCTCTGGCGCCATGTTCACCTGGGGGGAGGGTGCCGAGGGTCAACTCGGTCACGGCGGCAGCGGAGGAGACGGAAATGAGGATGCTTATGACGATGACGAGGACGCGGATGACTCGATCGCGCTGGAGCCACGGAGACTGCGTGCAGAGGGGCTGATGGCGACCGTTACTGTCACGGTAGGGTGGTGCAGCTCAAACGAATGAACTCACAATGAAAGCGCCTGGAACTAAGCGCTTGACGCTATAATGTGATGAACTGCTTTCAAATGTTGGTTTCAATTCCAACTTGCGGCGCTACATCATGGCGATCGCGTGCGGGTTCGCCCACATGGCGGCAGTGGGCGTCTCCACACCCATCAGCGGGGGCGGGGACGGGGACGGGCTAGAGGATGCTGCAAACAACGGCATCGTTGACACACCAGCAGGGCCTTGTGCTGGTCCCCTATTCAGCTTACCTTGCCGTTGTGTTGTCCACTGGCATTCATATGCCACATAGACTTCATCCCTGAACGAAGATTCAGTTTACATTGACGTTAATCACATTTATGCCTTAACAGTTGAGCTGAAAGGGGGAGTAGGGCAAGGCCCTGCACGCGGGCGCCTCCGCGCGGGTTTCTGTTCACGTGGGGCGACAACAGTCGGGGGCAGCTCGGGAGGAAGGACAAGGAGGTGTTGCACCGGGTGCCGCGGCGTGTGCGGGCGCTGGCCGGTCGCCCGTCCAACGAAGATGTCATATCGGTGTGGCCCGGTATCATGTTAGTGTGTGCTCATGATGCACTCGTACGCTGTCGCCTCCGCCTCGCCATCCTTCATTCTCCTCCTTCACCTCAGTCTTTTCCACCTGGGCCCGCCGATATCATACATGTCAACGTCAGTATGGCCACGTCCCCTAACACAATACCGGGCCTTGATGCCTTGATGCCTTGATGCCTTGATAATACCTGGCCTTGCACATCGGTGCGATGTGGGGCGGAGCACACTGTAGCACTGTGTGCTGGCGGGCGGTTGTACGCGTGGGGTGCGGCGGAGGCGGCGGCGGGGGCGGGGACGGGCGCCGCGGGCGAGGACGTGCGCACGCCGCTGCTCGTGCCTTGGTGGGTCTGCGTAAGCGGTGCTTGCCACGTCATAGGATGCCGTCTAAGACCAGAAACGAAATCGCAAATGAGGTGGCTGACGTGGCCATCATTATTTACTTGGCCATATACCGTGGAGCCCACCTCTTGAGGACGATAGCGGCGGCGGGGGCGGCGGCGGGGGCGTGGGCGGCGGCTCTTGGATGCTGACGTCGTCATCGGCGGCGATGGCTGCAGCAGGGGGCGGGGATCGGTTGCTGCAAACGCTGGGGTCCGTGGGATCCTCGGCCGTGGCGGTGGCGGCGGGGACGGCGGTGGGCGCGGCGGCGGCGGCGGCAGCGGCATGGGGCACCGACACGGCAGGAGCGAATCCAATGAATGCTAACCACGTCATGCACCACATGTCAAACTTCCGTTTCCTGACATGAAGATTACATGTCAACTATTGAACAATGGCCAGCATATTTTACTCGGCCCGAAGACACGGGCAGGGTGGCGGCCGTGGCGTGCGGCGAGGCGTGTACTTTTGTCCTCACCTCAGACGGCCATGTATACAGCTGGGGCAGCGGCGGCGAGGGGCGGCTGGGGCTGGGCGACGAGAAAGACGCTCGGCTGCCCAAGCGAATTAAGGGGCCGCTGCTGGTTAGGCCTGGCAGATAACGCCCGCCATGTCGTGCATCGCATTTTGAACCCTCGTTGCTTGACTCAATCGACATCCTATGACGTGGCGAAGATTGTATACCCGCCCGCCACGTCATCCGACGCATTTCGAACCCTCATACTCGAGTCAATTGACATCCTGCGACGTGGCGTGCAATACATGCCTGGCCATAGCTGCAGGAGCACCGGTGCGGGGCGGTGGCGGCGCATCACTCGGCAGCACACGGTGTGGCGCTGGTCAGCGGCTTCACCGGGGATTTCGCCGCGTATTCCTCTCCGTTAAGTCGCCGCGGCGCCGGCGCCGAGGGCGCTCCCCTGCATGGACATACAGTCGGGGGTGGC
>Ga0307488_10004072_pt1 | contig 12197 bp, 7 predicted proteins | sample SB02metaG_FD_202248 | JGI IMG/M metagenome (GOLD analysis project Ga0307488, IMG submission 202248) | Sea-ice brine microbial communities from Beaufort Sea near Barrow, Alaska, United States - SB 0.2 | ecosystem: Environmental > Aquatic > Marine > Coastal | place: USA: Alaska | collected 2017-05-06
CTCCACCTTGTCCAATATCACCACCATTAGCTTTTTTGATTGCCTTTTCATCTTTTGATAAATCCAATCCACCATCAGCTTCTAATAAAGTTTTATCTCCACCTTTAATGTTTGCTTTTGATGCATCCGGTGCTGCTTTTTTTAATCTTTCTTCTAAATTCATAATAATCTTTCTTTATGTGTATAAATATCAATTAAGTATCAAAACGAACAATAAAGTTCAATGGATAATCAGGTAATGATTTAATCGGCTTCGGTAATTTACATACGGCAACCATATTCAATTCGTTATCATATAAACCTATCGTTGTAATAAATGGTGCTAAATAAGAACCAGTAGTATCAACAGAGGATGAATAATCATATTCCCCAAATCCACCAAATTTAGTTGGTTCGATTGTAGATTGAATTGTTTTTAATTTTATTCTATTAATTCCATCATATGCTGATGGGTTTTGTGAAACGTTGAATTCGTTTTCATTTACAGATAAGAATACCTCATTTTCATAAATTGTCATTGTAGACCGATATGATAAATCAAATGATTCAATAGTAACATTATCAGTAATACCATCCGTAAGAACTATTAAGCCCCTATCGTAAAATACGTTACCTTTATGATTACTAGCTGAATCAATTAGATTTGAATTACCATCATCAGTTACAGTTATAGAACCATATTCTAATTTAACAGAACCTATCTTTAAACCTTCACCATAATTTTGTTGTGGTATTGCTAACACACCAATCGTTTCACCAATTACTCTCTCATCCGTAGATGCGTAAGATTTTCTCTTACCAACTTCAGTTAAGATTGATGAGGTGGATGGGTTTAGATAGAATTGTGCTTTTAATGAATCGTATAAAGTTCTTTTAGATGTACCATCTGAATTTATGTCATCAGTATCATCATCATATAAATCAGTTTGTAGTGTTCCATATAGTGGCGTGATATTATCACCATCCAAAGCCCACTCTTTGTAAACTTTAAAAGGTCTAACTACTACATCCGATTTTGGTATTTCTTTAATCATCTAAATAATATACTTTCATATAAATATCTATGAAACAAAAAACCCTCCACAAAGGAGGGTTTCTATAATATTCTAAACTTTATTAGAATGAAAGTTTTACTTTTATAAGTACTTCCTTATCAAACGATTTATTTATCGGTTGTGAGGTTTTAGCTACTGCTATTAATTCGTTTGAAGTATTTAATAAACCAACAGTTGTAACATACGTTTGTGGGTCAGTATTAAATGTTGTTTCTACGAACGTTCCATCGGTTTTTGTGTACGTTGGATTGTTTGAGTAGTTAAATTCTCTATTCGTTGCTCTTACGAAGAAATGTTGTGTTGATACATTTTCAGTTCTTCTCGCTTGGAAATCATTACCATTATCAATTGCTTGTACTAATGTTTTATGATTTTGTGTATCACCTACAATAGTCTCAACACCTAATAATGATTCAGCTGGTCCACTAAATGGTTTTACAGTTCCAACAGTTTCTGCTAATGCAGTTGGATTGAAAATTACAATACCTCTATCTGGGTAGAATAATCCATATCCTTTTCCGTTTGCATCAGTAGTAGATACAACAGTTGCTTCGTTTTCAGTACCCAAGTTAAGTGAACCACTTACTACTTTGAATACTCTACCAGCTTTTCCTAACGTATCTCCAAATTTCTTACCACTATCATCAATGAAGGTAAATAATCCATTAGAACCACTTAATTGTAATGACCAATTTCCAGCATCCATCTTTTCTCTATATCTAGCTCTATTTACATTGATAGCGTAAATTGAGTTTGAATCTTCAAATACGTTAGCCGTAGAAGTTTCAAATGAGAATTTAGGGTCTGTTGGTTCTAACAATACTGATTTGTATTGTGCGTAAGTTGCTTTTGTTGAAAGTAATGCATCATCATCATTTTGTAATGAAACTGAACCACTTCCGTTTACGTGTCCATATGCTACTGCAAATTGAGCTTCAGCCGTTGCATCAGTTCGTGGGTCGGTACTATACACATCATAATAGTAATTTCCACTTTGAGCAACTTGCGTTGATGAAGTATAAGCGTTAGTTAAAGAACCAACATCACCAGTCCAAAGACCCGTTGTCACTACTTCTACCTTAGCGTTTACTTTATCAAATTCACCGAATTGTTTGTACACACCAGTGGTTGCACCAGCTCCAGATTGTAATTGTTGACCAGCGGGTAATGCGGAGTTTATGAGTGAAACGATATCGTTCGTATCGAAAGTTCCACTTGCTGCTAAATCAGCAATTCTTGCTGCTATGTTTGGGTCGTTTATTAATGCCATATCTTATTTTCCTTTATGCTCTATATGTTATAGTTACCGGAATGCTTTGTGCACCACCCGTTTCGTTACCATAGACCGTAATAGTTGTTGATACATTTGAAGTTAACGCTGGATTTGGAGTGAAGTTAAATCCTAAACCACTTACCACTTGTGCGGTAGTTGTGATTTCTTCTCCTAAGAAAACAGGAACCGAACCGGCTGCTGTTGCTCCTTGCGTTACTGATAATGTACCAGCTCTCTGGTCTGCCAATACAACAGTGTATCCAGCTGATGAGTTACCAGCAGGTGAAGTAGTTGGAGTCATTGCAACTCCCCCTTCATCTTGATAAGCTCCGATAGATGGAATTCCCAATGCTACGATTGGAATTTGTGTTGTACCTTTCGGTAGTGTAACTAATTTGTATCTTAATACTTGTGTTTCATCAGGACTTGCTTCCATTATAGGAATTGCCTTAATTGCCGAATCATAATATGCACTTCCCTTCGGATGTGCTGGTTCGTATAATGTATAATCAATCTCATCATCACCCAATGCGAACTTGGAAATGTTCAAAGACTGACCCGATGCCAACTTCTGTCTACCTTTTTTGGTCAGAATTGCATCTACTGTAATCGATGTGTTGTTTAAATATCCCATAATTTTTTATTACCCTTTTGATATACTAATAAATATAACATTTTAAAAAATAAATTAATCTACCTGTAAGATTGGTTCTCCACTACCTCTACCAGTATCAGCAACTCTAAGAATGTTAGGATTTGTGGTAAATACTTCTACCGGTGATAATCCATCTGGAGTTGTTAATGTAGTTTGCGTTGAACCTTCAAAGAATGAATTCTTCATACCTTGCGATAAATTGTTTTTGTAACGATAGTGTGTAGGGAAATATCCAGACAACGGAGTTACTTCTACTACATCATTACCAACCGATGGTACCGAACTACCATATGGTAGTTTAGATACTTTATATTTGTATTTAGTCACATCTACATTCTCATACTTAACAGCTTCGTTATTTGAAGTTGCAGGGTATCCTTCGGTTTGTGTTAATATTGTTTCTACGTAAGATTGTTTAATTAAATAAATATCTTCTCTTAATGCGGTTAGGTTACCAAATATATCCAATTTAGTAACAATACTACCAGATATTATTGGTGCGAATAATCCAAATCCTGCATTAGCAAGTGAATCGCTATCCATTCCAATTTGTTGGAATGTACTTTCATCAACCATCGCACTTAACTTAGCACCAGATGGTACATCTATATATGAAACGTATGATGGATACTCACCATTTAATACAATTGTATCTTCGGTAGTTATATCAGCATCATATGATGGTACATCAGATATTAAATTAATAGTATCGTCACCATTTATGTTTGCATCATAATTATCATATTGATGAGTTATAACTACATTTGAGTCAGTATCTATTTCAGCTGAGAATTGGTTATTATCGCCAACTAAGGAAACGTTATCATCCACACCAATTGATGTTTCATAATCACTTCTTTCCGAGCTAGCCGGCTTCCATTGTGTTTTACTTCTTTCTAAATAATGTGGTTCAATTAGTAAACCTTTAGATACTTTTGCTCTAGCCGGTACTAACCCTTCCAATACTTCGAATAAAGATTTATCAATAGAACGAACTAATCGTATGTATTCATAGATATCTCTATTCACTCGCTTGAAGTAGTAATCTCTAAGAACACCCAATTCAGAGTAGTTATCTTTATATTCATCAGATGGGTTACCAATATAGTTATCTATATTAAAGTTTCCAAATGATTTAATAATATCCATATTCAACTCCTTAATCGGTGAGAAGAATAATCCTAAACGAGATGAATCAATTGGTGCTCTATCAAATGCCTTTTTTGTTGCCCTAACTCTATGTGATAAATCTCCAACTAAAGTTTGAGTTTCGAATCTAATTTTATCCGAAGAGTTAAATCCTAATGAAGGTACTTTAGCCGTTATAGTTCTATCATAAGATGTATGATTATATGGATACTCAGTTATGGATGGAAATGCATCCGCTGAACCAGTTAATATACCATACTCCGTTGTAATTGCAACATTCTTTACACCAGTATCAACTCCTCTATTTTTTGGTAATTCAAAATCATATCTTACCAATAAATCCTCAGTAGATGATGTATATGAATTACCAACAGTAGAATCGGGCATAAGAGCATGTGTTTCAATAACACTATCCTCTAACGATGTTTTCCATATTCTGAATTCATCAACCTTACCTTCCATTTCGTAACCTAATGAAATTTCACTTGAACCATCATTCCATCCATTGTTACCAGTTATACTCATAACATTAGTAGATATATTAGTTCTAATTCTACCAGCTAAAGCCTCTTTAGCTATTATTTGGAATTGCGAATCCGAACCTACCACATCTCTATTAATTACAATTTGAGTATATTCTTCATTGAATATATTAAATGGTTGAGTAGATGATGAGTGAACAGTTCCAGTTGAACTTTCCGATACATATAAATCAATTGTACCAAATGTGCCACTTGTATTTGTAATACCAACCCTCCATAATGGAGTTGATGGTTGTGGTGGTCCACCAGCTAATATATTATAGTTTCCAGGAATTTGTAGATTTACAGTCATTTCAACTGCATTTGGATAATCACCATCTACCGAATTCCATTCCGTATTTATTACTTCACCACTATTAGTAAAGTTTATAGCAGCTGTTCTATCATCAAATGTGAAATCTTGCGTACCACCATCAGTTGGGTCAGTTGGCCCACCGAACTCCATTATAGTAAGTAATGAATTTGGAATACCATAACAAGCCATTACAGCTTTTAAAGAACGAGATGTTCCTTTGTGTTTAAGTATGTAAGGTAAGTTATTTAATATCCTTCTCCAAACTTCTTCGTTTGCTGATTTTAGTGATTGTGTATATTTTTGAGTACCATCTTTATATTGTCCAAATGCATATTCCCAAAGGTATTGTGAATCGTAAGCTTTCTTACCATCCCAACCTAATGATTCTAACATAGAATACATCAAATCATTTGAGAATCCTAAGTTAGCTTTATGTTGAGGTGATTTAAGTTTAGTTAACCCATTTACATATGCCCATATAATATCATAGTGTTGACCTACCATATCCATAAACAACATAAAATCTTCATTCTGATAATCCTCTACAATAAATTCAGGTAGATTATTATTTAAATAGTTTACATTATTTTTATCATACTTAGCTGCATTTGTAGTTGATGAATTGTACCAAGCTATTGATTCGGAATCCGAACTAGCTTTAATTACATTACCACTTTTTGGATATGATAACGAATCACTATATTGTGTATCGGTATATAACCACTTTTCAAAACCATCAAAGGTTCCGATTAAATCGTTTATTTTTGTTAATTGTGTATTTGCTTGTATCTTTGATGTTGCAGTTAATGATAACGCATCAATTTGTAAATTATCAGAAGCTTCAGTTATTATAGTATATCCATCATACCCCCCACCTTCGGCAAGTATAAATCCAAGTTCAACTGTATTAGTTGTTAACTCATTATATTTAGTTTGATATGATTCTAATAATTGAATCTTATACCAAAAGTTTTTAATTCGCTCTTCGGATGAACCAAAGTGTACAAAGTTCTCAAACATATGTACCGAACCACTAGCGTATTGAATGTTTAGCTTATCAGTATCAATCCCAGTCTGAGTAACATATTTTTGTATTAATGAAGTTGATGTAGTTGACCCATTTGCAACCAAATCATCATACATCTGGTATCCTATACTATTATCAACTTCTAATTGGAAATTAGGTCCTTGTAGTGGCGGGCAATAATCAGAATCACTACCTACTAAAGTAATGATATCGATAATTGGCTCAGCTTGCAATTTACTAATCCAAACTTTTTGATTAGTTAATATAGATGTTGGTAACGGCTCATATAATTTAAGAATTAATGAACTATCACCATTTTTAGCTTCTGGGTTTTCAACTAACCCAGTCCATGTAGTAATAACTTTATTATCACCATCACCTAAGTGTAATAAATGAGTAAGGAATTTTGAATCATCAAATTCACATTTATCGAACTGAGATATAAATCCTTCTGCAATTCTATTGATAACAACTGAGCGAGGTATTTCCAAATCACCTTTATCAAATAGAATATCGATTTCCTCTACCGGCCCTTTAACGGGCTTTTTGGTTGCTAAATTTATAGGTACTAATCTTAATGGGATATTAACCTTATCACCATAATTGTTATTAGCATTTCGTTGTTCTCTATTTATTGATGGTAATGGTGGTGGCGACTGTCGTCTTTCCTCACGCTGTCTATTATCTTTCTGCTCTCTTCTTTGGTCATTTCCTCGTTTTTCTTCCCTTCTATCACGTTGGTCAGGTCTACCATCAATTCTTGCATCTAATGTGTCTGGGGCTTTACCCATAGATACATTAGGTGGTAACCCACCGCTTCTTTGAAATGACTTGGATGCTGGTTTGGTCTGTGATTGTAATGGATATTTATCTAATAGTTCTTTTACATTTAAAGTAAGATTACCCTTTGGTCCTAATTCTACATAATCGGTAGAGTTACCAACATACATTCTAATAATAGTAGCATGTACTGAGTTCCAACTTATATCGAAATCTACATCGTATCCTGCAAAATCAGCACCTCTTACTTCTTTTGGGTATGTTATCTCTCTAATATCAGGAGTATTAACATATACATCAGAAACTACATTAATTACTAAATCAATAGCTTGCGATGATACATCAATTACATCCAATGTATCTTTCGTATCATTACCACCAATGAGTTTATCTATTATTGTTTTTTCGTTAGGTTGGTCTTTTACAATTCTAGTATTAGTTAAAAGTCCTAATTCGTTTTTTATCTTTGTTGAATTGTTATTTTTAGTAACAGGTTTAGTTATAGTTACAGATGATTTTGGCTTGCCGGTGCTACCAGTTGAAGAGGATAATCCTCCACCACCTCTGCCACCAGTTGAAGAGGATACGCCTCCGCCACCTCTACCACTAGAATTCGTATCATTGTATCCAAGCATTGTTCTATTTCTTTTCTGTACTGCCATTATTTATAAGTTTTAAAGAAATCGCTGTTATAATCTATACCAAGAAAATTATCTAAACCTGTGAATTGAAAGTTATACCCATTTGACCCAATGTTATTTGATAAATAATTAGTATTTATATTATTTTGAGTATATTGGTTAAGTGATTCCTCTAATGTGGTTTCTTTTGTGGGTTGGATTATTTCCTCTTTGATATCCTTAAATATTGGTTTTATTGGTATTTCTCTAATTGGCTTTATTGGCTCTGTATTTGTTTCATAATCATTTAGTGAAAATGGGAATATTTTAATATTATATTTACCTATTTTTTCAAAAGTAGAATGGGGAATAGTAACTCCAGCCACATCACCCGCTTCTAAATCATCAAATTCTAAAATATCATCACCAACGATAATTGTAATTGCCTCAACTGATGAATTCTTTTTAAATGCCAATGGTACCCCTATTTCAGTATTGATGTTATATAATCTACTAGCATTATTTAATAATTCAATTACTGGTTTAATTAATGGCTCTACCGTTGGTATGGCCTCTACTTCTATACTAATTTTATAATCACTTGTTAGCTTAAACGTCATTGTTAAAGATTCATTATCTTTAGCATCTAATGGAAACATCTGATATCCATTATCATAAGTGATATTAGTTATTCTATATAAGGTTAAATCAGCTGATGAAATTGTAAATTTAGTATTTGCTTTATCCTCATACTTAGTTTGTCCAAGTTGAGGAAATACATCAGTTTGCTGTATATTAGTCCCAGCAACCTTTCTTAATACAATCGGATTTCCACCTCTAACACCAGACAAATTAATAGTTAATTTCTTTTTAGTAAAAGAATTACCATCACCATCACCATTACTTTTTAAAGTAAATGGAATAGTTTGAGTTTGACCTGTTAAAAGTCCTGGGAATTGTTGTTCAGAATTATCAACATAGTACTTAACTACAATTTCAGTTGCTGATAGATTACCATACCCACTTTCAAATTCACCACCCTTTTGTATATTTGAATCATTAGTATTTAAACTTACAACATACTTTTCTTTAGAGGTATATCCATCTTTACCTATTTCTATAATTCTGTCGCCCTTTTCTACTAAATCAACTTTAGATATTCTTAGTTGTTTTGGTACAGAACCAATGAAGCTACCATTAAACTTAACACCAGCACCATTAATGTTACATGTAATATTAAGTAGTATATCGTTGTTAGTAATAGTTGTCTTAGTTCCACCACCACCAGTATTTCCACCGCCACCAGTATTTCCACCACCACCATTATTCAATCTATCGTCACCATCATTACGGAAATCATCCTGCTCATCTTGAAGGAAATTATTTCTACCTAAAGTGTAATCATCAAATTTTACCATATCTATAAATATTGTTAAATGATATTAACTATCACTACTTCGGCCACCGCCACCACCTCTTTGTATTGTCGACCTTCGGTTAAACATCCCTCTCCCACGTTTTAATTTTCGTGTACTTATCTTAGTTGATTTTTTAGGGCTTGGTTTTGAAAACTTAGGGATAGCAATATCTTTAGGTACTTCTTTTTTTATTTCCTCAGTTAACTCATAATCTTTTATATATGGTTTATCAGTAGTATCATTTGTTTTCTTAGTAACATTTACCGTTGCAGGTTTTGGGTTTATAACAACATCACTTTCCCTACGTTGTAATACCTTACCCACCTTATCATAACTTTCATCAAAAATCTTATCTACATCAGTTTCAGTTTGAACAGTTCTCTTTGGTAAATAATATTCGATAACCTCAACGATTATCCTTTGTGCTACTTTAAATACATCATTCTTTGAGAATGAAAAAGATAAAGGTGTACGTTTAGGGTTTCCATAATTATTACTATTAATAGATGAATACCTATTAGAAAACTCATTAAACATTGCCTCATTAAACTTACTATGAATTTTTGTCATCAATCTATCAAATCCAGCTATACCAAATTCAGCTACCATTTTTTCATACCACTTTGTAGTATAAATCTTTTTTATAAATGAATCAATTGTTGTTGGAGTTATACTTTCAATAAATTTAGGAATGTATGGTACAATATCTTCTCTGAAATCTCTACCCTTAACCATTATACCAAATCTTTGAAGTAAATCAGTTTTATCAGCTACATCATTACGAAGAGGTAATAACTTTACTTCAGTTCTGGATGGTGATATTTCTTTAATCCACAATTTTTCATTTGGTGATTCGTAACCAACTCTTTTATTTAATAAAGTAATTTGTGTTTTAAAAATACCATTATCATAACCAGCTTCGTTTATCAATTGTTCAGCATCTATAAAATACTCAGTTGGAAATTGAAATGCTTGGAATGTAGTACCATCAGCGATTAGAAAATAATCTTTAATATTTTCAGAGTTCATCGGTATATATCGAATTAGCTCTCCAAATTCACCTTGAGGTAATTGGTTGTCATTAACATCATATAAGATAAACTCAATCATATCAGAATCGGTAAATCCAAAGAAAGATTGTAACGTACCCTCTGCGAAGATAGCTCTATCTTTAGATGAGATTCTATATCCCTTATCGTCTATTATTTCTTTAAATGTTTTAATTGCCATTCTAACCTTTGTTTTTTCTTAAATGTGTAGTAAATGCTATACTATCAGTTGTACCATCGGAAAATGTAACACTAACAGTTAATTTATCACTAGTGTAATCTGTTGCGGAACCTTTCCAATACTTAATACCAAATGCACCTGATTTTTTATATGGTTTTACCTTACCCGAATCCGGATGAATTTTAGATATTAACTTACATGCATATGTTGCGCCTGTTTCAGGTGCAATTGTATTTTGACCAGCCTTATCAACAGTAAACCATGAGAACCCACCAGCCACTACAAATGATATTGATGTTATTGTGAGGTCAGTAGTAACATTACTAACATCCAATGTAGTTGTCATTTCTCTATTGTTATTTCGTGATGTAGTATGACCTATATCTTCAGGCCATTCACTATCGTTGTTTATCTTAACAGTAAAGTTATTAGTAGCACCACTTTGTGCACCTTCTGCAGTTTGAGCAGATAATCCAAATAGTTGTTCTCTTAGTGATTCATTTTCTTGCAGTAAAGCTTGATTTCGTGCGGTTAAAGATACTCTTTGAATTGCTTCATTAATTGAGTTCTGAATTGCGTTTGATAAATCTATTGTAGTTTCACCAACTTGTACATTAGCAACCCTAGCTTGCTCCGCTGCTATATTTGCTCTAAGTTTTTCATTATCAGCTACTATCTTTAAACTCTCACTTACAATTTCTAATTCTTGTATTTCGGAGTTTAAGGTAGAGACCTCAGTTGTTAATATTTGTACCTCTACCGTTAAATCATTTACGGATTGAGTTACTACATTGTAAACCGAACGTAATACTGTATCAGGTAATTCTACTGGGGTTTGTGGTATTAGTTCAAATATAGTAGTATCAATTGATTTTTTCAACTCAGTATTATCATACTTCGCTCTAACTAACTTACCACTAATAATCCCTCCATCAACCTCATTAGATTTTATAAAACCAGCTTCACTTAAATTACCATAATTATCACTTGGTATATCCGATAAATCAGGGTACCCCTTTACCATTGGTACCAAAGGCTTTCTTTTTTGCTTTCTAGCAATACGAAGTCCTTTCGAATTCTTTTGTGGTAGCACAGCCGAACCCGATACTAATATCTTCTGAACCCTTTGTTCGTTATTTAAACCAGTTTGTTGTTTCATCTTATCCTATTATACTAAATGTATAATCTTCATCGAAGAATTGTGGCGTTCCATCAATTACAACTTTGAATTCTATTTTATATACTCTATCAACTTCCCAATTGGATAAGTTTAATTTAAAATAATTACCATCACTATCACAACTTAATTTTGTAAAATTACTAAACGGAATGATTACATCATCTGAATTATAATCTTTAATTTGGTAATACGATAATGTAGGTAAGAATTTACTTATACCATATTGTGCCGTAGATGTGAATGATTTTAACGGATATAAATCCCTACCTATCACCCTCAACTTTGGAGTTGTATTTACTTTGTATTCTTTTCTAAAGTTTCTAATACCAACTTTGATTTCTTCTGATGTCAGTTCAGTTAGAGAACCAGTTGTAAATGTAACATCATCCCAGCCTATTCTTAATTTAGGTTGATGTATTGTATGAGTTTCTTTACTAAATAATTTTAAGATACCATAATCCGTAGAATCACCTTCGCTTTCAAATGGAAGTTTAAGTACTAACCCATCATTTGGTATAGAACCACTAATCCAATCTTCAACAATATCCTTAACATCCATATTAACATCGGATGTCATATATTGGAAGTTTTGAGTACCATAAACTGAATCGTAGAATGTACCACCTAATCCAGCGTATGAACCAGTTGATGCTTCTGAGAACTCAGCTGTTTGTAGCCAACGTTGGATTGTATCACCCTCTCTATTGTTCCAAGTTACACCAGCAGTTGATATCGCATCAAAACGAGTACCATTACCCATTTCCCAACTTTGTGAGATTGGATATGCTTCTAATGTGAATTCCAATGGTAGTTCCTCAGAATCAGTTTCTCTCAATATAAGAGTTGCCTCATCCAACTTTACATCACCACTAACAATACTACCAGATACCCCAGTTAAATCAAATTTAAGGAGTGCTCTTGATACATCTTTGATGTTACCATAATATACCTTACTAACTTCTAATACCTCATC
>Ga0307488_10004073_pt1 | contig 12197 bp, 9 predicted proteins | sample SB02metaG_FD_202248 | JGI IMG/M metagenome (GOLD analysis project Ga0307488, IMG submission 202248) | Sea-ice brine microbial communities from Beaufort Sea near Barrow, Alaska, United States - SB 0.2 | ecosystem: Environmental > Aquatic > Marine > Coastal | place: USA: Alaska | collected 2017-05-06
TAGAAAGGGTGGCACGCCGAACAGGTGTCAATGTGCATGTCTTTACATAGTGTAGAACGTGTTTCTACAACGTTACCACAAGAACACGTCGCCTTAATGGCTTCGTACTTAGGATGGATATCTTTTTGCATGGGAAATAACCTCAGGGTTATGGCGCCGCCACTTGATCTATTGCCAAGCACCGCACCGGTCAGAAATCTTAGTAAGATTTCTTTCAAATTAGCCAGCCGACAATCGGCAAGCCATAAAAATAGAGGCGAAATTTTACCAGACAGCTACAGATTAGCAAGCCTTTTTAACCCTGCTAGCCTTACAAACCATCAAATCATCAGTTTGTATGGGTAAAGCACCACAAACACAAACACTTTGGTGTAGGATAACCCCCTAACCCACTTGCCTCTAGTGTTCAACTTTTCAGTGCCTATGTATTTACACATTGCCCTCGCCACTGGCCTGCGCCAAGCGTTTACCTATTTAGCGCCGCAAAAAAGTGAAGACTCACGTTTACCACAAATTGGTTTAAGGGTAAGGGTCTCTTTTGGTCGCAGCGAAAGAGTGGGGCTCATTGTGGGTATTGATGCCACCACCGAATTAGACCCTAGTAAGCTCAAGCCCATCATCGAACTATTAGATGATGCACCCCTATTGCCCCCAGAACTATGGCAACTAGGGCTGTGGGCGGCCGATTATTACCAACACCCGGTCGGTGACGCGCTAATGCACCTGTTGCCCGCGAAACTAAGACAACCTATTGCTAACCAATTGATTCAGCTCAATTGGCAAATTAACCCTGTGGATGCCGAGTTTGGCAGAGCCAAAAAACAACAAGCTGTATGGCAAAAAGTTAATCTGTTAGCCCCAGAATTCAACCTCAGTCAGCTACAAACCATAGGTATTAAACCGAGCCAACTAAAACCATTTTTGGATAAAAACTGGCTCACCACCAGCTATCCTAAAGCCCAAGAGGTGGCCTTAAAATTGGCACAAAAGGGCTTGGAGCTTAACCCAGAACAAGCACAAGTTGTGGCACATTTGGCCCAAGTAACGGGCACCTTTAGTTGCAATTTACTCAACGGCATTACCGGTAGTGGCAAGACCGAAGTGTATTTCCACGCCATTGCCCACCAATTACAAGCGGGTCACCGAACCTTACTGTTGGTGCCCGAAATAGGCCTTACACCACAATTATTGCAGCGCTTGGAACAACGTTTTAATAACCGCGTACTGGCACTGCATTCAGGCCTGACAGAGCACCAGCGGCTAAACGCATGGCAACAAGCTGGCTTGGGGCAGGCTGACATCATTATTGGCACCCGCTCCGCCCTGTTTACCCCCATTCCCAATTTAGGCCTCATCATTATTGATGAAGAACACGACCAAGCCTACAAACAACAAGAAGGGTTTCGCTACCATGGTCGTGATTTGGCCATCAAGCGAGCTGCTGATGCCAAGATTCCTATTGTGTTGGGCTCCGCCACTCCCTCATTGGAGAGCCTCGCAAATGTGGCACGGGGCCGATTTAAGCAGTGGTTATTAACCCAGCGAGCAGGCTCAGCCAGCAGCCAGCGTTATGAGGTCATTGATTTACGCAACCAGCCCCAACAAGCAGGGATCTCTGAACAATTACAGGCTATGATGCAGATCCAGCTGGATTTAGGCCATCAGGTGCTACTCATGCTCAATAGACGAGGCTTTGCACCGAGCCTACAGTGCCAGTCTTGTGGTACCACTGCGCAATGCCCAGCCTGCGATGCCAATATGACTCTGCACCGCCGCCCTCCTAGACTGCATTGCCACCACTGTGAGCACCAACAACCCGTGCACTTGCATTGCCCCCAATGCCAGAGTCACCAATTAAAACCTTTAGGTCAGGGCACCGAACGCACGGAAGAACAGCTTAATACACTCTTCCCAAGCACCCCAGTTCATCGCATTGATCGCGACACCACCCGTAAAAAAGGTAGCTTAGAAAGCATGTTAGAGCAGGTGCATGCGGGGGAGCCTTGTTTATTAGTGGGCACCCAAATGCTGGCTAAAGGCCACCATTTTCCCAATGTGACCTTGGCTGCTATCTTGGACGCTGATGCGAGTCTGTTTAGTAGTGATTTTCGTGGCCCAGAGAAGCTCGCTCAATTACTAGTGCAAACTGCTGGGCGCGCAGGCCGTGCCCAAACCCCCGGTACAGCGGTGATTCAAACCTACCAAGCAGATCACCCCACTATTAATATTTTAGTGACCCAGGGGTATAACGCCTTTGCAGAGCAAGAACTGATTCACCGCCAACAAAGTGGTTTACCTCCAGCGGGTCACATGGCCTTATTTCATGCGCAGGCAAAAGATGCAACACAGGCCTTTGCCCTGCTCAACTGGTTAGCGCAACACGTGCAAGACCCAGCACTAGCGCCACTCACCAAAGCCTTGCTTATGTTTGGCCCTATGCCTGCTTTTATGGCCCGCAGAGCCAATTATTATCGTGCCCAACTGCAACTTCAGCACCCTAACCGCAAACAGTTGCAGCAATTGTTACTGCAATTGTGTAACTTACTAGATGAGCATCCAGCGGCCCGTAAAATACGCTGGAGTCTAGACATAGACCCACAAGAACTGGGATAATTGCAAGTCATCCCTACGCAGTTTGTAAGGCCTCACTTGGAGGCCACATTTAAACCTTTTAGAAGCCAAAACACCGTCATGAAGCAACACATTGCAGACCTTATTCAACACGCCATCGATGCCCTTAAAATTGCCGGTGAGTTTGATGCTGACCTCGTCACCCACATCCAAATTGATAACACCCGCGACAAACAGCACGGTGACCTTGCTTGTAACGTGGCCCTGACATTGGCTAAGGTGGCAAAGCGCAAGCCCCGTGATATTGCCGAACTGATCTGTAACCACTTGCCTCAATCAGACTCAGTGACTAAAACCGAAATCGCCGGTCCCGGCTTTATTAACTTTTTTATCAGCCAAGATGCCACTCAAGCGGTGATTGGTCGAGTGCTTAGCGAAGCCGAAAAATTTGGCCGCAATCACAGTGGTGCAGGCCATAAAGTACAAGTGGAGTTTGTGTCTGCCAATCCTACCGGACCTTTGCATGTTGGCCATGGCCGGGGTGCAGCCTATGGCGCCAGCCTTTCTAACTTGCTGGAAACTGCTGGTTTCCAAGTAGAAAGAGAATATTACGTGAACGATGCGGGCCGCCAAATGGATATTTTGGCTGCCAGTGTGTGGCTTCGTTATCTGCAATTAACGGGTACAGAAGTTGTTTTTCCTAGTAATGGTTATCAAGGTGATTATGTTAATGACATCGCCCAACAACTGCACCAGCAAGCAGGTGATCGACTCAAGCACAGTACCACGGCGGTCATGGCAGACCTTCACGCCGATGCGCCTGAAGGTGATAAAGAAAAGCACGTTGATGATTTAATTGTGCGCGCTAAAAGCTTATTAGGTGAAGCCGATTATGACCTAGTGTTTGATGCTGGCCTAAACTCTATTCGAGATGACATTGAGCATGACTTACACGGCTTTGGTGTGGACTTTGATCAGTGGTTTTCGGAACGTAGCCTAGACCAGAACGACCAAATCAACCGTGCGATTACTAAGCTACAAGAACAAGGCCATGTGTATGAAGATGGCGGGGCCTTATGGTTCCGGTCAACTGAGTTTGGTGACGACAAAGACCGCGTGGTTAAACGTGACAATGGACAAACAACCTACTTTGCGTCTGATATTGCCTACCACTTGAACAAGTTCGAGCGGGGCATGGATACCGTCATTAACGTGTGGGGCGCCGATCACCACGGTTACATCACTCGGGTCAAGGCTGCCTTGCAAGCCCTCGGTATAGATCCTACTCGCTTAGTGGTTAAACTGGTTCAGTTTGCTATTTTATATCGCGGCGAAGAGCGCGTACAAATGTCGACCCGAAGCGGTTCTTTTGTAACCCTGCGGGAGCTGCGTGAAGAAGTTGGTAAAGATGCCTCTCGCTTCTTTTATGTGAACCGTAAGGCCGAACAACACATGGATTTTGACTTAGAGTTGGCCAAGTCAGAAAGCAAAGATAACCCGGTCTACTATATTCAGTATGCTCACGCTCGTATTTGTACCCTGATAAGAAAACTGGCAGACAAGGACATGGCGTGGGATTCAAGCCGAGGTCTTGAGCACTTAGAATTGCTCAGCGAAGCGACAGAAATAGCCCTGATGCAGCAGATTGAACTCTATCCAGAAGTCATTGCTCAAGCGGCCAAAAACCATGAACCTCATCAAGTGGCTCATTACCTTAAAGATTTAGCCAGTAATTTTCACAGCTACTATAACGCCCATCGCATGGTCATTGATGATGCCCAGCTGCGTAATGCTCGCATGTGCCTGTGCATGGCTGCCCGCCAAGTCATCAATAATGGCTTAAGCCTGTTAGGTGTTGACGCACCAGAGCACATGTAAACGTGGCGTCCCATGATTACGCGCGGCGCAAACCGAAACAAAAGCGTAAACCTGCGGTGTCACGCTGGGTGATTATATTTACCTTGATCGTGAGTGTGGCTTTTTTAGCGGGCCTCTTTCTGCTCTCTCAACAGCCTGATGATGCCAAGGCCAGCACTGTTGTGGCTGAGAAAATTAAACCCGCTGCAGCTATTAAGGCGACACCAAAAACGACCGACGGAGCCTCTGACCAAACTGCTGTCGGTGCCCAAAAAGGCAGTTTCGACTTTTACACTTTATTGCCTGACAGTGAGGTGAAGCCTGGACAGGTGGAGGCTTATATTTCTACGCCTAAAGACCCTACCAAGAAAACCAACGTGGTTTTGCAGGTGGGGTCTTTTCGTAAGCTAGCCGATGCTAATCGCCTTAGAGCTAAACTAATTCTTATTAATATGACTAATGTAGTGGCCGAAAAAACCGTGTCTAGTAACGGCGCCATTTGGTTTCGGGTTCGCGTTGGGCCATTTAGCAACCGGTCCACCCTCAATAAAGCTGAAGATATCCTTGCTCAACAAGGCATTGAGTCGATTCGGATTAATAAAACCACCAACTAATGGTCTGTTAAGCCCGATTACGCTTGAATTCTAGCGTCTAGACCCCATTTTAAAAGGGACAGACTTAGGCACGTAGCCTAAGCTTGCAATAAATTGGGGATGAAGCATGACCACCATAGTATCAGTACGCCGCGGCAATCAAGTTGTATTAGGTGGCGACGGCCAAGTTTCATTAGGCAATACGGTAATGAAAGGCAATGCTCGCAAAGTTAGGCGCCTATATCATGACCAGGTCATTGCAGGGTTTGCTGGCGGCACAGCCGACGCATTTACCCTATTTGAACGCTTTGAAAGCCAACTAGAAAAACACCACGGTCAATTGGTGCGGGCTGCAGTAGAACTGGCCAAAGAATGGCGCAGTGACCGCGCCTTACGTCGATTAGAAGCCATGTTGGTGGTTGCCAATGAAGAGGCCTCCCTTATTATCAGCGGTACTGGCGATGTCATTGAACCAGAGCATGGCCTTATTGCCATAGGTTCTGGCGGCAACTTCGCCCAAGCTGCAGCGCTAGCGCTGCTTGACAACACCGAACTCTCAGCCCAAGACATTGTTAGTAAGAGCCTTGATATCGCCGCTAATATTTGTGTCTTTACCAACCACCAAACCACCATTGAAACCATTGACCTAACGACTCAAACTAAGAAATAAGGCTGAACCATGTCTCAATTGACTCCTGCTGAAATCGTCAGCCAACTCGACAACCACATTATTGGCCAGGACGCCGCTAAACGAGCCGTGGCTATTGCCCTGCGTAATCGCTGGCGCCGCATGCAGCTGGAGCCCAACATGCGGGCTGAGATTGCACCCAAAAACATTATGATGATCGGCCCTACAGGGGTTGGTAAAACAGAAATTGCTCGGCGTTTAGCAAAACTATCCAACGCGCCTTTTATCAAGATTGAAGCCACTAAATTTACCGAAGTGGGTTATGTTGGGCGTGATGTAGAGTCAATTATTCGTGACCTCATGGAAACCGCCATGAAAATGCTGCGTGAAGACGCCGTTACCAAGGTCGCTAACCAAGCAGCAGATCGTGCAGAAGAGCGAATCCTAGACGTTTTATTGCCCCCTGCGCGTGGTGCAAATGGTGCCTCAGATACCGCCGAATCGAGCACTCGTCAGGTGTTCCGTAAAAAATTAAGGGAAGGTCTACTCAACGACAAAGAAATTGATATTGAAGTGTCTAACGCGCCTATGGGTGTGGAGATAATGGCTCCTCCTGGCATGGAAGACATGACCAATCAGCTGCAAGGTTTGTTTGCCAATATGGGTAAAGACAAAAAACAAACCAAAACCATGAACATTGCCGACGCCCTCAAACAATTAAAAGATGAGGAAGCTGCAGGCTTAGTTAAGGAAGAAGATCTTAAACAAAAGGCCCTAGACGCAGTAGAGCAAAACGGCATTGTGTTTTTAGATGAAATCGACAAAATCGCCAAAAGACAAGAAGGTGGCAGCGGCGATGTTTCCCGTGAAGGGGTGCAGCGTGACCTATTGCCTCTGATTGAGGGCTGTACCGTAACCACTAAATATGGCATGGTCAAAACTGATCACATCTTGTTTATTACCTCAGGCGCATTTCATGTGGCAAAGCCTTCGGATCTTATTCCAGAGTTACAAGGCCGCTTACCCATTCGGGTAGAGTTAAAAGCCTTACGGCCAGAAGACTTTGCACGTATTCTTACAGAGCCTAATTATTCACTCACGCAACAGTATAAAGCCTTACTAAGTGTTGAGGGAGTGGATTTAGAATTCAGTGCAGATGGCGTTAAACGCATTGCAGAGCTCGCCTACGAGGTAAACGAAAGCACCGAGAACATTGGTGCCCGACGCTTACACACGTTGATGGAGCGCCTGCTAGAGGACCTGTCGTTCACGGCCAATCAAGCTGCTGGCGCCAAGGTGATCATTAACCAAGCTTATGTTGATAACAATCTCAGTGACCTTGTGAAAGATCAAGATTTAAGTCGCTATATTTTATAGCCTGCTGACCACGACTGTAAGCACTTAACCCAGGCAGCGTTCTAGCTGCTTGTTGACCTCTGCTTCAATCTGGCCCTTCATCGGTGTTAACATCATGCCAAGGGTCAATTCCACCTCTACCAGTCCCTCTTTTAATACCATAGAGCCTTTTACGCCCTGGCGTTCAAGCATCAATACATCACCCTGCCAGACACTCTTAACCCCGAGCTTTGTTTCCAGCTTAGCAGAAAAAATTTGCACTGCAGCACGGGCGTCTGCCATGCTGCGTTGATGCGGGTAGGAGACCTGTATGCTGGCCATTTAAAGTCCTAAAGGTAGGTGATTAAAGAGCGCTATACTAATCTTGCAGGCTAGGATATACAAGACGGTAGCGGTTGGATCAGAACAATATCTGCACGTTATTCCATTTTATTAGGGGGGTAGAACTTTTTAGTATTAGACACTACATGGGAAGTTGGTAATATGCCCTCAGCGCCAATAAAAATAATAAGCGCAATAAGAAAAAAAGACACCCTTTGGCTTAACAATAAAAATAAACAAGCCTCAGAAAGCAGCTCATACGAGCTGCTTTTTTTATGCCTGCTCTTTATGCTTGGTACCTGTGCCGGGCCTGCCAGAGACTAATTTAAATCCCATTACCACACTGCTTTTTGATCACCAAATCCGATAAGCTCAGCAAACGGTCTTTTAACTGATTGTATTCTTCCTGAGCGCCTTTAGAGTCACTACTGCCATCAACAAACAACAACACTGGCCAATACAACACCCCACCAACAAGCTCTAGGCGTTCCATTTCTGCGTCTTCATCTCTGACACCTGCGATAGCATGCATCTGACCAGTAATACGCCTGGCCTCAGAATAAAGTTGATCACAGCTAAAGGCCTCATTGGCTGCAGTAAAGCTCGGCACTTTAGTGGTGACAACCTCACCCATGGGGGTATTGGTGCAGGCCACAACAAAGCCCACCGAAATTGCGATTAATAATATAAGTTTGTTCATGCTAGTGTCCTCACAAGACTCTAAACTAACAGAACCTCAAGCAAGCCGATAGCGCCAATGTTTATTTTAGGCAATAAAAAGCCGGCGTTAAGCCGGCTTGTAGGTGCCTTAGCAGTGCTTACTTAGGCGCACGCTTACGCGCGTTTTCAGTCAATAACCGCTTACGTAAACGGATAAAGTGAGGTGTCACTTCTACCAGCTCATCGTCTTCGATAAATTCTAGTGCTTGCTCAAGGGAGAAGCGAATAGGTGGGCTAAGCACGATGTTCTCATCGGTACCCGCAGCACGGATGTTGGTCAGCTGCTTACCCTTAGTTGGGTTAACTGCCAAGTCGTTACCACGACTGTGAACACCGATCAGCATACCTTCATACACATCAATGTTCGGCTCAACCATCAAGCGACCACGAGTTTGTAGGTTAAACAAAGCGAAGGCTAGTATTTTACCTTTAACCATGGAGACCAGAACACCGTTTTGACGTTCGGCCAAGGCACCCTGTTTCACTTCACCGTAGTGATCAAAAACAGAAGTCATCACACCACTGCCCGAAGTTAAGGTTAAGAACTGACCACGGAAACCGATCAAACCCCGTGAAGGAATGATGAATTCTAAACGTGTGCGGCCTTTACCATCGGGTTCCATGTTAGTCATGTCAGCCTTACGGCGGCCCATTTCTTCCATTAACGAACCTTGGTGCTGGTCTTCACAGTCAATGAGTACCGCTTCGTAGGGCTCCATCATCACGCCATCGATTTCTTTCTCGATCACTTGTGGACGACCCACACCCAGCTCAAAACCTTCGCGACGCATGCTTTCAATCAACACCGACAAGTGCAACTCACCACGACCTGATACGACAAAGCGATCTGGTGTATCGCCTTGCTCAACACGTAAGGCCACATTGTGGATCAACTCACGATCTAAACGATCACGGATGTTGCGACTGGTGACATACTTACCATCGAGGCCGGCAAAGGGTGAATCATTGACTTGGAACGTCATCGATACCGTTGGCTCATCAATGCTTAGAGCAGGTAACGCTTCAACATGGTCTGGGTGACAGATGGTGTCAGAAATATTCAATCCATCGATACCCGTAACACACACAATGTCGCCTGCTTGGGCTGTAGGTACATCAATACGTTCAAGGCCCATGTAACTCATTACATTTTGTAACTTAGCAGTGCGTTGCTTGCCATCAGAACCAACCACTCTTACCTGTTGACCTAGCTTCATGCTGCCACGCTTAATACGGCCTACGCCGATAACTCCAACATAGCTTGAGTAGTCCAGTGCAGAAATTTGCATCTGTAATGGGCCTTCAAGGTCTACGTCGGGGGCTTTAACATGTTCAACCAAAGCTTCAAATAGTGGGTCCATGTTTTCTGCCATGCTGTCTGGAGATAAGCCAGCAATGCCGTTAATGGCAGAGGTATACATCACTGGGAAATCTAACTGCTCGTCAGTTGCACCTAGAGAATCGAACAAATCGAACACTTGGTCCATTACCCAATCAGGACGTGAACCCGGACGGTCAATCTTGTTAATGACTACAATTGGGCTAAGGCCCTGCTGGAAAGCCTTTTGGGTTACGAAACGTGTTTGCGGCATAGGCCCATCAACAGCGTCTACGAGTAACAATACACAATCGACCATCGACAACACACGCTCTACCTCACCACCAAAATCGGCGTGTCCTGGGGTGTCTACAATGTTGATGTGGTAACCATTCCAGCTTACGGCAGTGTTCTTTGCCAAAATAGTAATGCCGCGTTCTTTTTCTTGGTCGTTAGAGTCCATGACGCGCTCGGAGCCTTGGTCACGACGATCGAGGGTGCCCGATTGTTCTAGCAACTTGTCTACCAAGGTGGTTTTACCATGGTCTACGTGGGCTACAATCGCCACATTTCTTAATTTTTCGATCATCTCACTACTCCAAAAGGCCACAATTAAACAAGGCCAAAATACGTATGAGCGTTGCTTTACCGCAGCGCCAAAAAAATGCAGCGCGAATTATATCAAAAGTAGAGTCATAACACAGCATGTTATGGGCAACAAGAGGAACATTTATATTACCTTAAGCTTTGCGCCCTATCTTAGTGCGCACCACTTCATAAACGACCCTTTTTGGTGCATAATGTGGCAGGAAATGGCTCTTTTTAATTGCCATGCTCCCTAAAAGGGCAATAGTGGGTGCAATAAACCCTCGGATGCGACCAAAAGCGCCATAGAGAGTCACTTTTAACGACTTATGCAAAGTTGGCACGACCGTTGCTTTAGTCACTATCAGTAATGGCGGCTACCGCTGCTGCAAATCACACACTTTAACCCATCGGCGCTGATGCCGGTTTTGATTGGAGAGACTGCATGTCTGCAAATACTATTAAAATGATCGAAGATAGCGAAGCTCGCTGGGTCGACCTACGTTTTACTGACACTAAAGGTAAAGAGCATCACGTCACCATTCCTGCACGCGTTGTAGACGAAGACTTTTTTTCTGAAGGCCAAATGTTTGATGGCTCCTCAATTGCTGGCTGGAAAGGCATTAATGATTCAGACATGATCATCATGCCTGATGACAGCTCTGCGGTATTAGATCCTTTTACTGAAAGCACCACAGTAAACGTCCGTTGTGACGTGATTGAGCCAGCCACGATGCAAGGCTACGATCGCGACCCACGTTCGGTCGCCTCTCGCGCTGAAGAATACCTTAAGTCGACAGGCATTGGTGACACAGCATACTTTGGCCCAGAGCCCGAGTTCTTTGTGTTTGATGATGTAAAGTGGAAAGCCGATATGCAAGGCGCCATGTACGAAATTAATTCTGAAGAAGCGGCTTGGCAGTCTAGTGCTACCATCGAAGGCGGCAACACTGGCCATCGCCCTGGCGTAAAGGGTGGCTATTTTCCAGTACCTCCAGTCGACTCTTCTCACGACATGCGTGGCGCCATGTGCGATGCCATGGAAGCGATGGGTGTTGAAGTTGAAGTACACCACCATGAAGTGGCTACTGCTAACCAAAACGAAATCGGTACTAAGTTCAGCACTTTAATTCGCAAGGCTGACGAAGTGCAGATTATCAAGTACTGCGTACATAACGTGGCTCATGCCTATGGCAAAACAGCCACCTTTATGCCTAAACCCATCGTGGGTGACAACGGTTCGGGTATGCATGTGCACCAGTCTCTTGCTAAAGATGGCGTTAACCTTTTTGCTGGTGACGGCTATGGTGGCTTATCCGACATGGCGCTGTATTATATTGGCGGTATTATTAAGCACGCTAAGGCGCTTAACGCCTTTACTAACGCCTCTACTAACGCCTACAAGCGCTTAGTGCCTGGCTTTGAAGCACCTGTTATGTTGGCTTACTCTGCCCGTAACCGTTCTGCTTCGATTCGTATTCCATACGTTAGCAACCCACGCGGTCGTCGTGTAGAAGTGCGTTTTCCTGACCCCACAGCTAACCCATACTTGTGCTTCGCTGCACTTTTAATGGCTGGCCTTGACGGCATTCAAAACAAAATCCACCCTGGCGATGCCGCTGATAAGGATTTGTATGACCTACCCGCAGAAGAAGCCGCTGCCATTCCAACCGTGGCTAGAAGCCTAGAAGAAGCCCTTGATGCGCTAGATGCAGATCGTGAATTCTTAACCCGCGGCGGTGTATTTACCGACGAAATGATCGATGCTTACATCGACCTTAAAAACGGTGAAGTGGAAGCAGTAAACAGCGTTACTCATCCTGTTGAGTTTGGCCTTTACTACTCTTGCTAATCGCCTAAACAAAGCCCTCTAAGGAGGGCTTTTTAAGCACCTTGGGCGCACTATTTTGGTGCGTTATGTTGTCGCCACAGATAATCAGAGGGAGTGTAATGACAAATTTACTGCAAACCAGCCAAGCACTGTCTGGTTTGGTTAATCATTTAACGACGGCCATTGTTTTGGTTAACGCCCGCTTAGAAATAGTGGCGCTTAATTTATCAGCAGAGAATTTATTTCGCGTCAGCCATCATCAAATGCGCTTGGAACCTATCAGCACTTTGCTGGCCTTAGATCCACTACTCAAACGGCAGCTACAACTGAGTTCAAGCCAACAACAATCCTTTACCAGTCGTGATACCCAAATCAAACAAGTCAACGGCCATAGATTATGGGTCGACTTAAGCGTGA
>Ga0307488_10004075_pt1 | contig 12194 bp, 11 predicted proteins | sample SB02metaG_FD_202248 | JGI IMG/M metagenome (GOLD analysis project Ga0307488, IMG submission 202248) | Sea-ice brine microbial communities from Beaufort Sea near Barrow, Alaska, United States - SB 0.2 | ecosystem: Environmental > Aquatic > Marine > Coastal | place: USA: Alaska | collected...
ACATGACCGTTGTAGCCGTTTTATCTGTTACAGAAAAAGATTTTTCTTGTAAATTTTGATGCGCGACACCTTCAAACAAGTCAAATAAATCAGATTCAATTCTTGGCAACACAACCTCCGTTTCTGGGTCTCCCATTCTTACATTGTATTCAACCACAGAAGGATTTCCATTATCATTCATCAATCCAATAAAGATAAAACCTCTGTAATCAATTCCGTCTTTTTGCAAACCTGCAATGGTTGGTTTTACCACTAATTCTTCCACTTTATTTAAGAAAGCTTTGTCTGCAAATGGCACTGGAGAAATAGCACCCATTCCACCTGTATTCAAACCCACATCTCCTTCTCCAATTCTTTTGTAATCTTTAGCTGAAGGCAATATTTTATAGCTTTTACCGTCTGTTAAAACAAAAACAGACAATTCTATCCCTTTTAAAAATTCTTCGATTACAACTGTCGTGGACGCTTTTCCAAATTTCTCATTAGAAACCATATCTTCTAATTCGGTTTTTGCGTCTTCTAAAGAGTTTAAAATTAAAACTCCTTTACCAGCAGCTAAACCATCTGCTTTTAAAACATAAGGTGCATCTAAGGTTTCTAAGAAAGTAAAACCTTCTGTTAGGTTTTCCTTTGTGAATGATTTATAACGTGCTGTGGGCACTCCATGCTTTTGCATGAACTGTTTCGAAAAATCTTTACTTCCCTCTAGCAATGCTCCGTCTTTTTTAGGCCCAATAACAGGAATGTTTTTCAACTCATTATCAGCTAAAAAGAAATCATGAACACCTTCCACCAAAGGTACCTCTGGTCCTACAACTACCATTTTAATATCATTTTCTAAAACCGTCTTTTTTACTGCTTCAAAATCGGTAAGGTGAATATTGATATTGGTAGCTATTTTATGGGTCCCAGCATTTCCTGGAGCTACAAAAAGCTGTGTTACTTTATTACTTTCATTTAATTTCAATGCAAAAGCGTGTTCTCTACCTCCAGAACCTAAAATAAGAATATTCATTTGTGTTGTATTATTTTGCTGGTGCAAATATATTTTAAATAATTTAGGAAACTAAATTCCCCACTTTAAAAAATATTTAATTGCAGAAGAAAAGTGATAAAAAAATAATTTTAAACTTTTTGAGGAACCTCTCCGATGTTGATGTGTAATTTTGACATTTGGATAATACAGTTTCTTTTTTCCAATACTGTCTATTTTTCTACAGATATCTGCATCCTCCATATATAAAAAATACCGTTCATCGAAACCCTTTAACATTTGGAGGTCCGCTGTTTTAAAAAGCATAAAACAACCATGAATAAAATCTGGATAAAATAACTTTTCTAAATTTTGGTCTGAATACGTATTATTTTTGATTCCACTTCTTAAAACTTTTAATCTTCTGTTTATCAAGTCAAAAAAAGTTGGATGCTTTCTACAAACATTTTGTATTTCTTTACCCGGATACAGTACTTTAGGTGTTACAAAAGAAACTTCAGATGCAGTATCTATCACTTTAATTAAATCTATGATTACCTCAGAAGTAAAAGTAATATCCGGATTTAAAATTAAATGAAAATTTGAGTTAATTTGATTTAAGACAAGGTTATGGCCCGCACCGAAACCTCTATTTTTACCAACGAAAATATAAACTACCTCTGGATAATTGAATGTATTTCTTAAGATGTCTGTTGGACTATTATCAACTAAAAAAAGTTGCTTTGAAATTGGTGTTTCTAAAAAACATGCAATTGTTTCTTTTAAGACAGAAATATCTTCCCTGTAGAGAACAATTGAAGCGGTTATTTGGAATTTTTCATTCATTAGTACGCTTTTTCTTCACCTGTAAAAACATTTAAAATCGTTTTTATAATTATTTTAATATCTAATAAAAAAGACCAGTTTTCTATATAAAAAATATCTAGTCGAACTCTGTTTTTAATATCTGACTTTCGTTGTATCTCGCCTCTGTATCCGCTTACTTGAGCCAATCCAGTAATACCAGGTTTTACAATATGCCTTTTCAGGTAATCATCTACATCTTTTTGGTATTCTAAAGATAAACTTTCTAAATGGGGTCTAGGACCAACCACGCTCATATCTCCAAAAAGTACATTCAGAAATTGAGGCAACTCATCCATACTCGTTTTTCTTAAAAATGAGCCTATCCGAGTAACTCTTTTATCATTTATTGTTACGTGCACTCTGCCAGGTAAATTATTAGCCCTCATTGACCGAAACTTATAACAGATAAACTCTTTACCGTTAATGCCTTCCCTAACCTGTTTAAAAACCAAAGGTCCTTTTGATTCTAGTTTAACGAGTACCCAAAGAATTGGCAGTAACCAAGAAAGAATAAAAACACAAACAAAAATTGAGAATAAAATATCAAAGACCCTTTTGATATAAAAATTCTCTGCAAAATCAAAAGGAAGTTTATTAACATTTAAGACCATTAAAGCATCATCGTAAAATTCTACACTTTGATTTTTACTATACAACTCACTTGAATTTGGAATTAACTTTAAAAAAATATTTCTCTCTAAGGCAAACTTGTTTATTTCCTTTATTTGATCTTTGGTTAATAACGTTAAGGAACAATAAATTTCATCAACTGTATTTTTTGTTGCGTACTCATAAACACTCTCTAAATTCCCTAGATATTCTTTTTTATTATAAATTTTTTCAGAGAAATAACCAAGATACTTATATCCTAAATTAGATTTACTTTTAAATAGCTTAATAATATCTTTTGATGAATTATCAAAACCAACCACAACTGTTGATCTATAATTTTTTCCAAACGACCTATATTTTTTTAAAAGAAAAAACCAAAAAAACTTAAAGAGAGAGATGTTTATAATAATAGAGATTAATATTAAAAATTGGTTATTTACAATATCTCCTTCCCTAAAAATACCAAAATAGGCAAAATAACCTAAGATAAATATTAAAAACTGTTTCACTAATAATGTAAACAATCTAAAAAACCTTGTATACCTATAGACCTTATAAAAACCAAAAAAATAAGAAGTAAGTAACCAAAAAACTGTGATGTAGGATAGAAAAGAAACATTTAGATATTGCTTGTCATAAATTAAATAAATTATAAAATTGAGGATTATTACGTCTAAAAATATCTGTAAAGGCCTTAGTAAATAAGAGTATCTTTTCTTCAAGCTTGTTTGGTTATTTGAAACAAATATATTGTTTTAACGTAAAAGTTTCAAAATCATTTTATCAATTGTAATTTTTTTGTTTGCTTTTTATTAGACCAAATATAAGTTTTCTAACGTTTTTATATTTTTTTTAATATCATAAAAGCTTTCGAATTCTTCTCTTGAGTTTTTTCCCATATCTTTTCTTAAGAGATCATTATTTAAAAAAAAATTAATTTTTTCAGCCAATTCATTTGCATCTTCTTTCACCAAAAAACCATTGTGATTATCTTTTACTAAATCTTTATTTCCATCTACATCTGTTAAAACACACGGTTTACTTAAAGACAAAGCTTCTATAACAGAATATGGTAAACCTTCATATCTTGATGAAGATACATAAACCAAACTCTTATCTAATATAGCTAAACTCTTATCTCTCTCTAACCAAGGTATTAATGTAATATTTTCAGAAAGATTGTTTTCTGAAATATTTTTTTTTATTTTTTCTAATATTGGAGAATAAAAACCAACTCCAAGAATTACTAAATGAATACTACTATGTGTTTGTTTTAGTTTTAAAACAGCTTCAATTAATAGTTTTGTGTTTTTTTGAAATGAAGGCCTCCCAATTGAACAAATAAAATCTTTTGGAAGTTTTGTTAAATAATCGCTATTTGTCAATTTTATACTGCTTTCAATAGAATTATTCCAAAGAACTACTTTTTCTTTTTTTATTTTCAAATCAACTATTGCTCTGTTATACTCTGAATTGGAACACGCAAAAGTTTTAGCTGGTAAAAGACCAAAAAAACGTTCAATGTTTTTTAATAAAAAATATTTCTTTTTAGATTCTGCACTTAAATATGAATATGCGTGAGGAGTATACACTGTTTTAGTATTAGTAACGAAGCCAATAATTCTTCCTAAAATTCCACTTTTAGCACTATGACAATGCAAAATATCTGGTTTTAATTTTTTTACAATTTTTAAAATTTTTATTAAACATTCTATATCATTTAAAAAACGTATTTCTCTTTTTAAATCACAATGAAGGTGGTCAATTTTAATACCCAAATCATTATTAATATTAATAATATTCTCTTTTGTATTACATATTATTGCATTTGAAAACTTATTACTATCTATGTATTTAGATAATAAAGAAATATAGACACCAACTCCTGCAACAGGTCTAGCGATATGTAAAACTTTTACCATTTATTTATATGGAATATTTGTTAAGCTCAAAAGTAAGGCATATAAGTAAACACCAACTTGTCTATCTAAAATATTTTCAACTAGACAAAAACTAAAAATTGAAACTAAAAACATTAATTCTAAAATATTATTTTTCTTAAAACTAGAATACAGTAAAATAACTTGAGGAATGAGTAATACCATTAAACCTATAATACCTCCTCTGAGAAGCTCATTTATATACTGGTTATGAGTGTTATAATTTTTATTTATAAACCTATTTCTTTCATCCTTACTAATAAACCCATTATAATTTTTATAATATTCTAAGAGATTACTTCTTGTGTTTTCTCCACTTCCTGTGCCAAATATATACTTCGAATTTTTAAAAAAGGTAAACGAGGCTCCTTTCCAGGTAACAATTCTAGCATCTTTTTTTATTTCACTGAACCTCTCATTTAAAGAACTATTACTTATAAATATTAAGAGTATTATGCCTGAAAAAATAATCAGCGTTTTAATAATATCCGTTTTATTAAGTTTATTAAAGACTGCAATTAAACTTGTAAGAAACACAATAATAATGGCTAATCTTGCTGAAATGAGTATTATTAACAGCAACGAAAAAAAAGCGATAATAGTACTTAATATCCTATTCTTATTTATCGAAAAATAATAAAAACAGATTACAATACTAAGAGCAGAAAAGAACCCTAAGTAAGGTCTCTCATAATTTAATATTTCATTAATTTTTGAATAATTTTTTAGGGCATATTTTTTACCTTCAGTAAAATAATAATAGTTAATTATTCCGTAAACAGAGTTTAATTGAATTATTATTATTCCAATAATAAGAAAAACTAATCCTTTTAATTTTACTTTATTTTCAATATTATCTAAACAAAAAGGGATAAATATAAATGGTAATAATTTAATATAGTTTTCTTTTTCAACTAAAAAATAGTTATTTAAAAACCCATTTACAAGTATAAATAAGAAAAAAGCTAGTAAATAATATAAAACATTATTATTATTTGTTGACTTTTTTTTGTTAAAAATCACACTTAAAAGCATTATTCCCAAAAAAATATTATCTAAGAGTAATGATATAGGTAAGAAAAACATCATTAAAAAATAAGAATAACTTGAGATTTTCAAGAGTAAATATTTTTTCATTTGTATTCTTTTTTAGTTTTTACAACTAAGTATTTGTATGTAATAAAAATAAAAATAAAAAAAATTGGTATTAATAACTTATTAAAATAAGCCATTGTATAAGCATAACTAGTCCAAATTAAAAGCTGAAAAAGTATTATACTAATAAATAACGATTTTCTTTTTATAAAAACACTTAATAAGGTTTGCATTAAAGAAAGAAATGAAACCAAAATAAAATTTGCGAATAAAGCAATTGGTAAAGGGAAAATTCTAATTAAGATTGACGGGTATGCATTTGTCCAACTTACACCTCTTGCTGTTACAGAAATAAAATCTTGATAACTCCATGGCCAAAACTCAAACATTAAGAGATACATTCCTTTCCAAAGTTCAAAAATATTCCAAGTATTAGGTTTATTTAAATAAACATATCGCTCCGTTGTTCCCCAAAACACATGTCCTTGTAATCCGAAAAACCTGTAAAATACAGATTCCAATGGTGTCATTTTTAAATTTCTAAAAGGGTTACTAATACTATATTTATATAGTACTAAAAAAAACATTGCTCCAATAAATAATAATAGATATTTATTGAAAAACCATTTAAGTTTAAATGTTATTTTTTTTTCTGATGTAAAATATAAAGCAAGTAAAGCTCCTGTTATACCTATAAAAAATCCTGTAAATTTTTGATCTAAAAGTAATAAATATGAAACATAAAGTATTAAGAAAAAAATGGATGTTTTTTTATAATATCTAAATAATATTGCAGAACCAAAAGCAACAAAAGCCATTATATTACCAACAATCGATTTTAGAAATGGAAATTTTGAGTGTTCCCAAAAACTAAACTTTGACACATTATCTGTAAAAACAGGTATTGGCGATAAAAACAAATTTAAAAAAGCCATAAAAAACACAAAACCGATAAATACTCTTATTATTTGTGGCTCTTTAATTTTACCAAATTTAATTTTGGTCACCTTAAGGTTCTTAAAAAAATGAGTAAATATTTTTTTAAAAAAAATTAAAGATATTATGGTTGTGATAAAAAAGAGTAATAATACCAAAGTGCTATAAACAAAATAGCCATCTCTGCCCTGCTCAACAACATGTACACCAGACTCTATGACTATTAAAGAGAAAAACATCCAAATATATTGAACAAATATCATAATTGATAATAAAAAAAGACCTAAATCTTTTTCTAAAAGGTATAACATTATTACTATAGCTGTAAGTGTAATTAATATGTTAAAAGCAATAATCATTTATAAATATTAAATTCAAATTTCTGAAAAATTGGTTTCAGTAAATTATTGTACCTTAAAAGAACATTAAAAATAAGCTTTCTTTTAACACTATCTTGAGATTCTAAATATATATTTAATAAGGCACTAGAATCAAAAGAATATATGTACTTTGAACCTAATTTATTAAAAAACAAATCTTCTAATGGCTCATCTGAATCTAAATAAACAACTTCTTTATTAAAAAAAAGAGCTTTTAAATTTTCTAAATCTATTCTTTTACCATTTCTATGTGGCTTATAGTATATTTTCTCTATTTGAGAGTAATAGTTTTTTGATTGAATTAGTTTAACCAAATCTTTTAAATTATTAAGATATCTATTTTCTCCTAATTGATTTATATATCCTTCTTGACCTATAATTAAAACTGTATCTGTTATATTTAATTTCCTTGTAGGGTATTTTAACTTTACTGATTTTTCTGGAAACTGAGACAACTCTGGGACTCGAACATACTGTTTTATAACATTGGTACTTTCTATTCCACTAGAGTGTCCTTTATAATATTTAAACCTAACATTGTATATATTACTAAGTACCCATTTTAGAAATACTTTTTTTTGTGATAAAGACTTTATTGTATGTGGATAATAGTTTAGTGAACCATCCTCTACAACAATACCTTTCATTTTTTTATTAAAAGAAAAAAGCAAGTGATTTGTTAAAACATCTTCTATGTAAGTAAAATACAAAGTGATATTTTCTTCTTTTTTGTAAATATTAAGTTCTTTTATGATTTGTTTATATTGTTTTACCTTAATAATTATATTTTTTAGCTCAGACAATCTACCTGTAGACTGGTTGTTAAATGATTCTTTTGCATAAATAACTTTATCCCATAACTTCAAATCATTTTTTAAAGTTTTATTAGATATTAAGATATTTTGACAGTTTGTCTTTTTTTCATCTTTTATAATTGCTTCATAAGAAGAAATCTGATTTTTAGATAAACCTATATAAATATTAATCATATTTCATTTTTTTTGCTTCATTGTAACGCATGTAAAATAATATAATGCTAGAAATCACAAAAGCTGTTGCTGTTCCGTATATTCCATAAAAAAACGTTAAACTAATGGTTAACAAAAGACTAAGAAGAGCAGAAAAAACCATAGATTTTAATAACGCTTTATCTTTATGATAAATATAAAGTTTAAAGTGATAAAATAATGAATAGTTCATTAGCCCAACACCAATTATCAGAAAATAGATTAAAGGAAAAAAGATTTCAAACTCAACCTTATTTTGCCACATTAACAAGGGCTTTATAATTAAAAAAATAAATAAAGATGAAATTAAAGTGTGTATTAATAATGATTTTTTAAACTTCTTTAGAAGTTTATTAATACTAGATAAATTTACTGATTTAATAAGTTCTGGCAATTCAAAAGATATAACTATTGTATTTATATAAACTGTAATTAAAATAGATATATTAGAATAAAATAAAAAGATACCTGCTAATTCTTCTCCCATAAAGTAGTCTACAATAAATCTATTTGCATATTCCATAGACTTAAGACTAATCGTTGCAAGAAAAAATACGGAACTTATTCTTAACCCTTTTTTTACCCAATTTGAGTTAAGAGAAATTTTTATAATTCTATTATAATTCTTTATTATAGATAAAATTATAACATATAATATTGTTAGAGTATTAGCTATTAGCCAAAGAATAAAAATTTTATTAATAGTTATTAAACTATTATTATAATAGTAATAGATTATAATTGAACTCCAACTTACGGTTCTAAAAAATAGTAAAATATTTGCTAATAAGACTTTTTTAAAACCAATTAATAGCCTATAAATTTCTTGAGATAAGTGTTCTGTAATTACTAATAAAAGCACTAAAAAGAGATATGGTTTTATATAATTTATACTACTAAAAATAAAGTATCCAACTACAATAAATAATAAATAAACGAATAAATATAATATGAATGTTAGTGTTACTTTGTTTATAATCTCTTGTTTATCCGAGGTTTTTAAAATATCTCTAATACTAAAATTATAAAAATCTAAACCTAAAATAAATATTAAAATTGTTATGATAGATGTTATTAATCCATAATTACCAAAAACATCTACATCAAAATATTTAGACATTAGTGTAACAATTAAAAACTTACTACCAATACCTCCTATTCTTAAAAAAACATTCAACAGTTTAAAAAAAGGGAAAGTTTTATTCATTTTTTTAAAAAAAAATTTATCACTGATTATATTCATTAATCAAATTACTTTTCTTTAGAAAATCTATTACATCTATATTGTTACTTGATAATATTTTTTCTACAAATTCTCTAAATACTCCTTCTCCTCCCTTTTTTTCTAACTGCCAATTTACAATTTCTTTAATGTAAGTTGGTGCACTTATAGGCGCAGCACTAAGTCCAACGTTTTTTAACACTAAATAATCATTTATGTCATCTCCTATATATGCAATATCAGATAGCTGTATATTTAGTTCTTTAGCCAAATCTTTAACAATTTCTAGCTTATTTTTTGCACCTAAAAATAAATAATCTGCTTTTAATTTTTTTGCTCTCCTTTCTACAGATTTTGCGTTTTCTCCAGTAATTATCCCAAAAGGAATATCTAATAATTTACAGAATAGAACTCCTGCACTGTCATAAGTGTTAAATTTTTTTAATTCATTTCCTTTTTCATCATAATACATTCCACAATCAGTCCAGACACCATCAATATCAGTTAAAATTAGTTTTGGTAACATATTATTTTAAATTTTTCATATAAATTATTTCATCTTTTGGAAGATCGTTTATAAGTAATTTCCCTAAGACATTTTTTTTATCTATCCATTTTACACCATCACCTGGACTTAATAAGTGTATATCTTGCTCTGTAATTACACTCCCTTTTTTTAAACTTTTATTTGTAGCTATAGATCTTTCCAATTTATTTCTAGCAATTTTAACGGAATTTACTATTTCTATTTTTTCTTCACCCATAGAAATGTCTAAATTTCTAATATCTCTAACCATTCTATAAATACCATCAATAGCCAAAGACCCCCTTTGATCTGTACCCTTTAAACTTCTATCTAAAGTAATATGCTTTTCAATAACTTCTGCACCCATAGCAACTGCTGCAATTGGTGTAGAAATACCTATTGTATGATCTGAATAACCTATTGAATATTGTGGGTATTGTTTTTTTAAATATGTTATTGTTTTTAAATTAACATTCTCATATCTCGTTGGATATTCTGAAACACAGTGTAAAATTGAAATGTTACTGTGATATTTATTAATAGTTTCTAAGGCAGTATTTAATTCTTTTTCTCCAGCCATTCCTGTTGATATTATAATAGGAATTTTTGTTTCTGCTAACGCTGAGAGAAGTGGTAAATTTGTTAAATCTCTTGATGCCACTTTTAATTTATCTGGTGTAAATAAATTCAGCATACTTAAACATCCAACTGCACATAATGTTTCTACCAAATCTAATCCTTTTTCTTTTGTGTATTTAAAAACTTCAAAATGTTGCTCATCATTTAGTTCTAAAAAAGCTCTATGCTCTCCATAAGTTTTCCCGAAAGAATGTGGTGTGTTATATAGACTTTTCATCTGAGTTGATGACAACTCTTGAGACAAATCTCTTTTAGTAAGTTTTACCGCATTCATTTGCTTTAAATCATTACCAAATAAAGTATCTTTTATGGGTCTTGCTGCAACATCTACAAGTAATTTACATAAATCTACAGATCCATTATGATTCTGCCCTATTTCACCAATTATATATGTCATTTTGTGTTTTCTTTTATTATTTTTTTCATTCCAACTAGCAAGTCTTGCCTTGTTTCTATATATTTAATAATTTCTAAATATCCTGCATTTAGATTTTCTTTCATGAAATTAAAATAAATATCTTTAAGTATTTCAAAGTCATTTTTAGTATCTAATGTGCATCTAATATCATTGTTCTCAATATTTTCTTCTAAAAAGCGAACATTAAAATGATTTGGATTTTTATAAATACAATTTGTAACATGTTCAATACAATTATTATCTTTTTTAGAAGCTACTTTTTTTAATGCTTTTAAACTTACCATTTCGGTAAAAAACCCAAAATGAGTTAAAATTGAAGGAGAGTTATTAATTTTATATGATAGATAATCTTCTCCTTTATAGCTTTTAATAATTTTTTCTATGTAGTTCACATCAATAAAAGGATTATCAGAACAAACCCTTATAATTGTATTAAAATTATTTTCTTCTGCACAATCTATAAACCTTTCTAATACATTTTCTTCTGAACCTCTATAAAATTTTATTTTATGTTTCTCAGCAAACTCTCCTAGAATACTATCTACATATAAATTAGACGTAGCTAAAACTATAGGAAGTTTAATTTTTAAGCTTTTTAGGTTATTTAATAAAACATCTAAAAATGTAATTTGTTTATCTATTTCTAAAATAATTTTTTTCGGCAACCTTGTAGATGAAATTCTTGCCTGTATTATTATTCCTGTTCTTTCAACCATTCCGTAAACTAATTAAATATTTTCAAATTCTTATCTTTTTCTGATAATACAATTTCCTCCTCCTTCAACATCCAATCAATATTCAAATATTTATCATTATAAATCACACCATCTTCAGCTTCTGGATGATAATAGTTATCGCATTTATAGCAAAAAATGGTATTGTTTTCTAAAACAGCATATCCGTGAGCAAAACCTTTTGGAACAAAAAGCTGTTTTTTATTTTCTCCTGATAAAATAATTGAAAAATGTTTACCAAAATATTTTGATTCAGGTCTTAAATCTACTACCACATCTAAAACTTTTCCTTTTACAACCCTAACTAGTTTTGTTTGTGCAAACTCACCTTTTTGAAAATGTAGTCCTCTTAAAATACCTTTATTTGAAAATGTTTCATTATCCTGTAAAAAAACTATTTCTAAATTGGTTAATTTTTGGAACTTTTCTTTATTAAAAGTTTCAAAAAAATAACCTCTTTCATCTCCAAAAATTTGTGGTTCAATTATAAAACAACCTTCTAAATCAGTTTCTGTAATTTTCATTAAATTTTCATTAAGCTCTCTCCGTAACCACTTTTCAATAAGGGTTCTACTAATTTATATAATTGTTCTTTATTTATAAAACCGCTTCTATAAGCTGCTTCTTCTATGGACCCAATTTTAAGGCCTTGTCTTTCTTCTATTACTTGTACAAATTGAGACGCTTGCATTAAAGAGTCAAAAGTACCTGTATCTAACCAAGCAGTTCCCCTGTCTAGTATTTCTACAGAAAGTTTTCCTCTCTTTAAATAGACATTATTAACTTCTGTTATTTCTAATTCTCCTCTCTTACTTGGTTTGATGTTTTTAGCAATTTTGACCACA
>Ga0307488_10004076_pt1 | contig 12194 bp, 19 predicted proteins | sample SB02metaG_FD_202248 | JGI IMG/M metagenome (GOLD analysis project Ga0307488, IMG submission 202248) | Sea-ice brine microbial communities from Beaufort Sea near Barrow, Alaska, United States - SB 0.2 | ecosystem: Environmental > Aquatic > Marine > Coastal | place: USA: Alaska | collected...
ATGCGGATACGAATGGCCGCCAGGTGCCGGGCCCCTTCCTCCGCCGGGCGCCGCTGGTCCAATCTCCCGCCGTTCGCCAGGGCCTCATATACACATCCAAGCGGAGATGAGTATTCTGTTCATCTAGCACTTCCAGGCGTTTGTGCCTGAAACCACGTCAGATGTACCACATAATACTCTAAAGATACTCAAGTGTCCACCTCAAATGCAATATTCATGGAAGGCCCTTGAAGGAGACACTTACTGTTGTCCCTGCCGCTCAATGACGTATGACTTGATAGGCGCGCCGCGCTCCGCGGGGGGCGCCCACTCCAGCCGCACCTTCTTTGATGTCACTAGCGTCGCCACCGCCTCCGCGTACAGTCTGCTGAATTGCGACAAGTTATATGATGTCATTTATGTCAATAGCTGTGTAGTTGACGTGTGGTGGATGAAAAGGAAAGCTTCGGTGTACTACGTGGCGGATGGCGCGGCGAGCACAACTACACTATATGGTGTATGACGAGGCGATAGCCGGTACGCTTTGCGGCGGGTTACGTGGCGAGCACTGGGTACACTACGATTACAGTCTAGCCCTGCCTCCTGTGGCGCCGCCGGCACTGCGGGCTTCGTGCGCGCCAGACACGACGTCGACCACGGCGACGCCCCCTCCGTGTTAACCGCCACGAGGTAAGGCCAGGCGAAATTCAAAATGATGGAATGTCAGGTCCAATACTTGAAGCTCATCGAATGGTGGGCTTAAGCAGATGGGGTGTTGGGTGCGAGTTTATGGAATGTTGGATTCAAGTTGGTGGGATCTTGGGTAACAAGTTGATGGATTGGCTCTACACTTCACAATAGGCTGGCTAACGGATGTGACAAGACTCAAGAAACGAAGACCCATACATGACGTGCGAGCACGGGCACACCCTGCCTCGACGCGCACCATGTACTCGGTGGCCGGCGCGAGGTCCGTCAGCGTACAGGAGAACCCCGAGCCGGCGAAGATGCTGTTCATCACTGACACTGTCGGTGGCGCAGCCGCCGCCGCCGACTGACTGTCTGCCCATTGCACTGACTGGTTGCCCTTGGTGTAGCGGTGCAAGTTGAACTTGAAACAAAATTTGACAGCAGTTACCCGTATTTCAGCTTCAATCTCGTATTCCAAGGTGCTTTAAACGTGGGTTTGATAGGGTCAACCTGCACCGCCTCACCTTCGCATTGTTGTACCCTGGTGGCCCACCACCATCACCAGCGTGGTGCAATGGTGCAACTCCACCACCACCACCACCGCCATCAACGCCACCAGCGCCACCACCGCCGCCACCGCCACCACCTAAACCCGCGACGGCAAACTTGAGAAAGTAGCCAGTCACCTCCGAGCCGCCATCGTGCGCGGGATGCTCCCACGATAACGTCAGCGAGTTGTCGGTCTGCTCGATGGCGTTGGGCTGTCCGGGGATGCGGGGTGGAGCGGGGGCGGAGGTGAAGTCACCAATGGGTCCGTAGGATCCCGCCCCGGCGGCGTTGCGCGCGCGGACCCGCGCGGCGTAGCGACAGCCCGGGACCAGTCCCGCGACTGTAGCTGCTGCAAAACCTCCCGCCGCTGCCAACGCCGCCGCCGACGATCAGGGGCTTACACTCGTCCATTTTACAACTCAGCCTGAGCCGTTTTGTTACCGACAAACTGCCGCCACCCAGCGTATCCCACAAACGGTACTTACGTTGCGCTGAAAAAATGGACGAGTGTAAGCCCCTGCCGACGAGCCGCCCACGGCGGCGACCGAACCCGCCGCCAGTTTCTCCGCCGCCGCCGCTGCTGACACGCGGCAGGCCATGGCCCAGTCGCCTCTGCCGCCGATCCGGGGCTTACACTCGTCCACTTGTCGGCTTGACGTGAGCACTTTCTGTAGGATACGTTGGGTGTTTTCACGGTTTCAGTGGCAAAAACGGCTCAGGTTGAGCTGCAAAGTGGAAGAGTGGAAGCCCCTACCGCCGATGCCCGCAGCACCCACGCCGCCGCCTTCCATGCAAACCACCTCAATGTCATACGCCTCCACTGCCGAGCCACCGTCCATCAGGGGCGTACAAGAGTGTTTTTTCAAGCGTAACCTCAAGCCGTGTCCCTGTTACCACGCATGTGATCGGACTTAACACTTCAAACATGCATAAGTTGGGGAGGGGAAAGTACTCCTGTCAAGTCAGTCCGCTTGAAACTGCGCGTGGAGTTGCTTTATGCTCAAAATGCGAGTGCATTGGGGGTCCATGAACTTTAGTTAAAGACAAAAAATAAGGCCCTGCCGTCTGCCTCTGGAGCGGACCACGCCAGCTCCGCCGAGTGCGTGTTGGGATTCCTTGGCGCCCCTGCGATGGTCGCCGCGGGGGGTACCACGGTGTAGCGGCGCAAGTTAAAATTGAAAGCCACGTTTGAAAGCGGTTCATCATATCCTAGTTTCAAGAGCATGGTTCCAGGCGCTTTCAACACGGATTTCATCGGTTCAAACTGCTCCTCCCTACCACGGTAGGGGACGGGGAGGATGCGGGCGGGCCCGGCGCCGCCGCCGCCGTCTTTGCCGGAGTTAGAGGCGCCGAGAAGGGGCCCGGCCCGGCGGCGTTGATCGCTCGCACTTTGAAGAGGTAGCACCGGCCGGGCATCAGACCCGTCACCTCCGCCGTGCGAAGCTCGCCGGTGTACACGCGCTGAAAGGTTCCGGGCCGCCCGTCGTTAGACATCTCCTGCTCACAGAGCCAAGCAAATATTGCCCACCACTTGATTCAACGAATTTTGAACCCTCGTTCCTAGAGTTTAACGGCTTTCTGTGACGCAGCGAGCTATTTATGCCAGTCACTTGCCCGCAACGTCAACGAAGCATTTGGAATCCTCGCTTCTAGAGTTCAACGGCATCCTATGACGTGGTGAACAACAGCAATATATGCAAGACCCTACGGCCTTACACCTGACAGCCTTAGAGTCTGTCCGCTTGGAATGGCGGAGAGGGTTGGTTAATGCTCACCATGTGGGTGCCTTGGGGCTCGATGAACGTTAGAAAGCGTAACAGGCCCTGCCACCTCGTACTCCCCGACCGGGGAGCCGCGCGACTCCGGCTCCTGCCACGCCAGCAGCACGGAGTTGGCGCTGGCCAGGGTGACCACCATGAATGGGGGCGCGGCGGGCGGTGCGGCCGCGCTGTAGGGACTGACATACAGTGATCGCCACGTCATAGGATGCCGTTTAACTCACAAGCGAGGGTTCAAAATATGCTTGATGACGTGGCGAGCACTATCGCAACGTCATATGATGCCGTTGAAACCACAAACAAGGATTCACAATGCGCGTGATGACGTGGCGAGCACTGTCCGCAGTCCCTACCGCGGTGTGGAACCCGCACTCCTTGGACCAGCCGGAGGCGCCCTCCGCGTTCACTGCTCGGAGCTTCAAACGGTACCTCACTCTAGGGCCTGGAGTTACTGTTAGCCACATCATAGGATGCCATTTACTACTGAAACGAGGGTTAGAAACGACGTGACGAGCGATAATACCCGGCCCTACCTCACGCCAGGCGACAGGCCCGCCAGACGGAGTCGAATGTCTGCGGCGCCTTCATACACCACCGCCCACTCAGCGCCGTCCCCACTGCCCGGCTTGCCGCCTTCGTCGATCGAGTCGCGCTCCTCCATAATAAGAAGCCTGGCGCCAGAATCGGGAGGTGGCGAGCACGCCATTTGGAACTCGGAAACCGCTCGACCGCCGTCGTCGTCGGGCAGCTTCCAGCGCAGGTTCAGAATGTCCTTGGAGCGGCTGGCGAGCGCGGGGGGCTGCGGCGCCGCGAGCCATGGCCTGGCAGATGATGCTCGCCACGTCATTGGATGCAATTCAACTCAAGAAACGAGGGCTCAAAACGCATGTCGATGACGTAGGGAACAATATGAACCAGGCCTTACCGCGGGGTGCGTGGGCGGGGTCTCGAAGTCGAGCGTCAGCGACGGCGGGACAGAGGCCTCGGTGGCGGAGGCGGCCGTGGCGGCGAATCGCACCGAGTACTTCACTCCGGGGCGCAAGCCCGTCACACGGCAGACGCGGGTGCCTAGCTTCGTCGTGATAACAGCGTCATGCTCGGCGGCGCGCCAATACCCGCTGGTGCCCTTGCCCCCGCTCGTGCCTTTGCCCTTTCCGCCGCCTGCTGTCAGGGACTAGCCAATCTCGCCCGCCACGTCATGTTAACGCAATTTGGGCCCCCTATTTCTAGAGTCAGACGGCATCATATATTTGGCGGGCGAAATCTGCCAGGCCCTGCCCTTGCCGGCACCAGCGGGCGTGCCGCCGCGAATCTCCACCGTGTGCACGACGCCATCGCCAGCCTTGTTCCAAGGCCGTCAACAGTAATCTTTTCGACTCAACGAGAGATCGCATCCTTGGGATGACTCTAGATTCCGCATCACACGATCCTTGAGCTGTGAAGAGGGTATGCTCATGACGTGAGGCTACGAATAGAACAAGCACACACAAGCAGCTCTTCGAACAAGTACGAACGAGTACTTACGTACAAGGCCCTGCCTCGTTTGCGTTGTTGTTTTCGGGCGCGGCGCTCCACTGAAACACCACCGCTGCAGATGCAATCTGAACGATGGTCGGGGCGGGCGGGGGCGGCGGCGCCGGGGGTGGCGGCGGGGCAGGCTTCGGAGCCACGTGCACGGGCGTTGCTGATGCCGCCGCGGCTCCCCCCGCTATCGTGCCTCCGCCTCCCCCGCTGCCGCTGATGTTATTAAGGAAACCAGCCTTCATTCCGCCCGACGATACCGGCGTCGGCGGGGACGCGGGTTTGGTCACGACGGTCGTCGCCACCGCCGCCACCGTCGCCGCCACGTTCTCCTCTCCCCCGTCGCCATCGCCGCCGCTGCTACCGCCGCCGCCGCTGCTGTTGCCGTTGCCGTTGCCGCTGCCGCTGCCGCTGCTAAGGAAACCGGCCTTGATTCCGCCGAAGCCTTCCGAAGCTTCCGGAGCCTTCGCAGGAGGGGCAGGTGAGGACGGTACCGCCGCTACCGGCGCCGGCGGGGTCGCGGGCTTCGTCGCCACGGTCGTAGCCACCGCCGCCGCCGCCACGCTTCCACCGCCGCCGCCGCCGCCGCCGCTGCCGCCGCCACCGCTCCCGCTGCTGCTGCTGCCGCTGCCCCCGCTAAGGATCCCAACCTTTGTTCCCATAAAAGGGGAGGCCGCGCCCGCGCCCGCGGCAGCAGCACCTCCTCCTCCCACCCGCGTCTCCGTATTCACACTACTCCCCGCCATCGCCGCCGCCAGAACAGTCGCCGGCGCCGCGACCACACTCGTCATCACCGCCGCCGATCTGTACCGCCGCGTATCGGGCAGTAGGACGCTTGGCGCAACGACTCGCGCCCTCGCTACCGCCGCGCGGTGTCAACTCACGCGGAGTCAGTTTGTCACCCCAAGGCAGTGTTGAACAGTGCGAGTAACAGTAATCTTTAGCACCTTCTTGTACCTTCTCTAGAAGGACGCTCGGCGTCTCCCCAAAAGTCAAGATACGGCGGCGCGCGATCCGCCAGCGGCGGTGTGCACTGGATAGACGCGCGCTGGTATCTTGGTGCAGCGCGATCTGTCGCGTGAAGAAGGGCCTTGCGAAACGACGACGCGCGAGCAAAAAGCAAGTATTCTTTCTTGGACTCTGCAGGTTCGGTGGGATCGACGGTCTATGTACCATGACTCAAGGAATTCTGTCCATCCTTCACACCGGTCAGACCGGATCTCAGCGATTTAGACATCCGACAACCGTAATAACGACCTCCAACCGTCGCGGCCCAAGTGCGGTGTGCAACTGCAACAGCTGTGTCAGCCACGGCCTCAAGCGAACGCGCCCAAAGAGAATGCAACCCTCATCGGTAGACGGAAAAAGCAGGACGACCCTAGGAGGCAGTCTATGGCAGGACGCTTCAGTTGGCGCTCCGTGCCGTGGCAACGTGTGATTCAAGCGCCAACATTAAAGTATTAAATTCGAAGCACGCGCTGTAGATCATAAGCATACCGTCAGAGAGGCTCGACAACTATCACTAAGGACCCCCTGAGTTATTTGAAGACAACCCCTAGGAACCCCGCGAGCACCAGCACGCACCCCCCCAACATCATCACAACGGTGCTACCCCGACATAGGGCCTGGCAGATATATTGCTCGCCAAGTCATGGTATGCCATTTCACACAACAAAGGAGGGCTCGAAATGCGTGTCGATGATGTGGTTTTCACATGGGCCTTGCAGATATCGCTCACCACGTCATAGGATGCATTTTCACTCAACAAACGATAATTCAAAATGTGAGACGATGACGTGGCAGGGTATAATATCTGCGACGCCCTATTACGTTGGCAATATCTGCCGGGCCCTACCCCGGTGCATCCACCGCGCGTGCCCCAGCAACACCTCGACCACCGCCGCCGCCGCGTGGGGTCGAGCATACCGGATGACGCATGATGAGGTACGGTTTATATTCCAGTGCTGAAACACTGCTGGTGTCCAGACGCTTAAACTAGGCCACGTCATAAGAAGACGTTTCACATTGAATGTCCCCAGGATCCGATCGATTACGCTGGCCATATCGTAGGATGAAATTGGACTCAATGATTAAGGGTCAAACATGTGTTAATTGTGGTGGCCGACAGATTATGCGGGCAACGTCATAAGAAGCCATTCGACGCAAGTCATTCGAATGAGGGTGTCGAATGATGTGGCGGGCACGATAGAAGCCTTGCCATTGGAATCTGCAAGGACAGACCCACGGACGCCACAGTGGGGCTGGTCAGCAACACAGCTCGCGCCCACAGGTAGTCTGACAGCACGTTATCCAAGAGCCCCTTGAGTAAGGGTCATGCCGATAATTCATGTAACATGAGCACGCCGTGTGATAGGTGGGCAGTAAACTCAATAAGCAAGGGCATGCAATGCCAGGTGTTGGTGTCTGACCCATACTGCAAGGAGCAAAAGGTCCGACGCTGGAGTCGCACTGAAAGACTGCACTTGCTAGTTTCCAGATATTTCCGTACCAGTGGACCCATAATTGTGTACCTGGTACATTGAACGACACAATTGCCATCAAGCCATCCCAGAATATGTAACTGGTACACTATGAAATGCGCCCCTACCTTGAGCACAGCGAAGGCGAACACGGTCCAAGTCGTAGCGGCGCAAGTTGAAAATGAAAGAAAACGTTGAAAGCAGTTTCTGATATCATACTTTCAAGCGCTGAAACCATAGGCGCTTTCAACAGGGGTGTTGATACTGTCAACCTGCACCGCCCTACCAGGTGACGTTGTCGAGCAGAGTTGGCAAGCCCCCGATGCCGTACCCAATCACCATGACGAATCCTACACCCACGAGGTTCGCCAGGCCGATGACACCCAGGTGTAGCGGCGCAAGTTGAAATTGAAAGCAAACATCGAAAGCAGTTAATGACATTATACTTTAAAGCGCTGATTGCAGACACCACAGGCGCTTTCAACACGTGTTTTGATACTGTCAACCTGCACAGCCTCACCCAGGAAGAGGAGCATGCTGACTTTGCTGTCGTCCGGGAGGAGGTAGCGGATGCCAGCTGTGTACCCGGCGTAGAGCGCTGCGGCGAGGATAACCAACATGTTACCCGCCGCTGAGCTGTCATAGAATCCAATGTCTACTCCTTCCCCGCCACCGCCGCCACCGTTGCCGCCATCCCCACCGCCAATGCCGCCGTCGCCCCCGCCTCTTTGCCCATACAGGGAGTCAACGCCACCGACACTGCCACCGCCGCCGCCCTCGTCACCCCCGATGGTTTGACTATAGATGGAGTCAAAGCCGACGCCGCCGCCGCCGCCGACGCCACTGCCTCCGTCGATGCCCCCGAATGTGTGCCCATACAGAGAGCCAGCACCGCCATTGCCTCCACCACCGCCGACGATGTCCATGCCCTCGCTGCCCGCCACGTAAGGCCAGGCAGATACTGCGCACCACGTCAACCACCAGGCAGATATTGCGCGCCATGTCATCCAACGGCATTCAATGCCATCCTACGCCATCCTATGACGCGGCGAGCAGTATCTGACAGGCCCTGCCGCCGCTGCCGCCCCCCCCGCCACCGCTGCCGCCGCCGCTGCGCCCTGATCACCCATGTGATCCGCCAAAGTCACGATCCCGCTTCCGACCATATAAATCACGATGGCCGCCAGTCGCTGCCACGAATACCTATCGTTAGGGCCTGTCAGATATTACTCGCCACGTCATCGACAGACATTTGGACCAACGTGTCTTGACTTGAATGGCATCCTACGACGCCTTGATCAATATCTGCCAGGGCCATAGGCAAAGCTCGTGGTTAATTCCACATTTAGTGGCGGAGTGGTGACCTACTAGGACACACAGTCATGTAGCTCCATCTTGCCTGCAACGACCTGATAACATCTGCCAGGTATCGTCATCCAACGCATTTTGAAGCCCTGTTCCTTGAGTAGAATGACATCCTATGAAGTGGCGAGCAATATCTGCCAGGCCCAGCCTCTCGTTGACGAGCCACACGCTGAGGGCGAAGGTGAAGATGGAGCTGGAGGTGCTGAGGATGGAGTTGGAGGTGACGGAGGTGAGCAGCAGGCTGTGGTTGAAACACAGCTGTGCCAAGAACCGACAGGCAAGGCCCATTATCAACCGTTATCAGCAGCGTTGTAGCTCGACTCAGCTTTCTCCCCTCTCATGTTGACAGGAAGACTCTCCACGACAGAGGCTGCAGCTCATTGTGCACACAGCGGGTATCGACATTTGAATATAACAAATGGCGGAGGGGTTTGGTTACCATGTGAGCCCCTTGGGGCTCGATGGAACGCCAAATGAAAGAAACAGAAATGAGACACCTGGCCTTACCAGATGGGCGCGATGATGACTGCAGCGCGGGCGGTGGCATACGCCGACTGTTGCTCGTTGTTTGTCGATGGTCGGTCGTCCAGGTCGACAGTGGCGAACACCGACGCCGACGCCACCGCCTGTCAGGGGCTGCTACATGTCTACTTCTCGGCTTAACGTGAGCACTTCTTGAAGGATACGTTGCGTAATTTCAGAGGGTTTCAGTGACCAAAACGGCTTAGGTTAAACTGAGAAGTGGACGATTGCACCCCCCTGCCGCCTGAGCGCGCGACGGCGGTGGCGTGCGCCGTCGTCGCGCGGGGACCACTTCTATCACGTCGCCGCCACCCTCGCCGCCGCCATCCCCGTCTCCCTCGATGTCCTCGCCGCTGCCCGCGTCGCCGCCGCCGCTGCCGCCGCCGGCGCCACTGCCACCGCCGGCGAGGGCCTGCCAGATACTGCTCGCCGTGTCATCAGACGCCGATTTAATTCAAGAAACGAGCGTGAACCATGCGTTTGATGACGTGGCGAGCGATATCTGCAGAGCCCTACCTCCGCCCCCGCCTCCGCCGCCGACAGCACCGTCGTCCACAAGCTCCCACAAGTTTTGATAGCTATCGCCCCGGCCTCCTCCCCGCAACTTATTCCTCACCAACGCCTCGTTCAGAAAGTAGACCGGTAGGTAGGAGCAAGCAAACAACGCGCGCCATCCCAGTTAAATCCCATGTGCAATAAGTTAAGCTATGCCTTGTGAAGTGGTGAGCATGAGTTATTGGGCGCCACCGCGTTTCAGGCCTCATGCAGTGTGTTGCATCATACTCTCTGACGTGGCGAGCAGTAATTAACTCGGCTGGCCCCGCCGGCAGTAGACACACGAAGAGTGAATTGCTGATGTACGTGAGCAGCAGCGGCGACAGCCCCGCGGCCTCCTGACACCAGGGTCATACCTCGTTCCTGAGTGTGCGAGTGTGTGTTTGTGGGTGTGTGTAGACTGTGACGACAGTTGGCGGTTGAGCTGGAAGTGGGACGAATGGTCAGGCTCCGGACAGCGGCGACAAGCAGGGTTGGGCGGAGGCTGCAGTGGTGTTCAGGGCACGAGTGGCCAGACCAGGGAGGACGCTGCGAGTGTTGCCGATGCACCGTGAGCAAACAATCTGGAAACGGGCGGCAACGGCCAGGCTAAGTAGAAAAGTGCGGCGAATGTATACCGGTGCACTATGAACGCACAGAAGAGTCTGGGAACGGGTGGCCAGCCAGGAAGGAGAACGCGGCGAGTGTAGGGATACATGTGCACATTCTGACAAAGCACACAGATGTCCCTGCCAGGGACTCGACGAGGAAGGAACCGCCGACCCAGATGACGCACACGGCGAGGATGAACGCGTACCCGAGGGAGGCCCCATGTAGGGCGGCTAGCTCGCGCGCCGCCCACGCCAGGGGCGCCTCTCGAAACTCCACAGGGCGCGCCATGGTTGGCAAGAGCGGGCCCCCGCCCCCCCCGTTCCACAAAGCCAGTTGTCAAGTTGAGTGGGCAACCGACGCCGGATCGCAGCACGTAGAGCGGGGTTTGTCAGCGGCGCGGGAACCGGCGCCGGTGACGGCGAGAGTGTTCGTGCGGCGTACCCCTCGGCGCCGGAAGAGCCCGCTGTTACGGGCTTCGACCGCGCGGAACCCGCAGGAGGCGACGAGACAGCGCGCGGGTGCCGAGCGAGCGTGAGCTCAAAAACGATAATGATGGTCTCTCAGTGGACGCCGTGACTACTGAAGCGGCGATAATGCGGCTGGAGCGGTATAGCGCGCGGGTCGCGTCGCTCCGTTCTGGCGCGGCGGCGCGGCGGCGAGCGAGCGGAGCGTGCGGGGCGCACTTAGTGACGGCGGATGAAGGGCGGGGCAGGGTAGCCGTCTGCTAGTCCGACCGAGGGGCTTTTTCCCGGACGGGCGAATGTCCGGACATTAGGACAGCTCAATACGCCGGCCGACCGTGCGCGGCCCGCTCTGGACATCTCGTATGCGAGGTGCACCGGTGGCGGCGAGGCGGCAGCGCTGGCAGCGGCGGCGGAAGCAGCGGCGGCGGTGAATAAATACATGAACGGAGCACGCGTAGGGAGCGAGCACGGATGAGGGGACGTGTACAATAAACATCACCCAAAGAGCTAAGCCTTTATGTTCTTCTTCATGTCACAACTACTCCCCTTCTGGCACTCCCGATCCCGTTGCCGCTCCCGCCCCCGCTCTCGTGTCTGTGCCCGCCCAGCAGTGCATGTTGTCACAGCACAGGTATATGAGTGTGCTTCAGATTCTGTATTCGCAATCTGTCGGTACATTGGTTCCAATTTCAGAAAGTTTGGTTCAAGTTTCTCGTCGTCCCCATCGTTCTCGTCGTCCTCGTCTTCCTCTTCCTATTCAGCTTCCGCCTCCTCCTCATCCTCTTCCTCTTCCTCCTGCTCCTTCTCATTCTCCTCCTCATCCTACTCCTCATCCGCTTCCTCCTTCTCATCCTCCTCCTCCTCCTCTTTCTAATCCTCCGCCTCCTCCTCCGCCTCCTCCTCCTCCTCTTCCTCCTCCTCCTCGTCCTCCTCCTCCTCTGAGTCGGCCCGGTTAGCCGAGGACCAACTACTCACGTCCTCGTGGCTGTTCTCAATACCCTCAACTTCAAGAGGGCATCCGTGCTCGTCCAACCACTGCAGCACCTCCGGGTGATCGCCAAAAACAGCAGCTTCGCGCGCATAAGAATCCCAGGGACAGTGGTTCTCCCGCGCCCACTTCAGCACCTCCAGGTGCCCGCCCCCAGCGGCCTCCGAGCACGTGCAGCTGTCCCACGGGCACTCGCGCTCCCTCGCCCACTGCCACACATTCAGGTGCCCGCCCGCAGCGGCCTGTGCACACGTCTGCTCATCCCACTCGCAGCCGTGCTCCCGCGCCCACAGCAGCACCTCAAAGTGCCCAAACTGCGCAGCTACATCATACATCTACGTAATAATGAGTCACAACGAGATATGCTCCAGCTACTTGCATCCCACTACCAGACAACTATACATGGTCAACATATACACAACACGATTCACTCACTCTCATCACGGCACCATCCTATCGACCAGCGTAAGGCCGCACTGCAGACGCGTCCGTGGCGCTGTGCTCTGCATTCAGAGCGCGGTTGACACTGTCATGGTTCATCTCGCCGTCTTCGTTGACTTGGGCTGCGACAGAGTGTGTGCGGGCACACCGGTCAGGCAGGCCTTGGGCTGCGACAGCGCCCGCCGCCGAGGTGGTCGCTGACGACGCGGCGCTCGCGTTGCCGCTCACCCATCAGCGGCCGCCGCCGGAGACGCGGGGCGAGCGGGGGTCG
>Ga0307488_10004079_pt1 | contig 12188 bp, 15 predicted proteins | sample SB02metaG_FD_202248 | JGI IMG/M metagenome (GOLD analysis project Ga0307488, IMG submission 202248) | Sea-ice brine microbial communities from Beaufort Sea near Barrow, Alaska, United States - SB 0.2 | ecosystem: Environmental > Aquatic > Marine > Coastal | place: USA: Alaska | collected...
CCCAAACCGAAGCCATGGGCCTCAAAGCGCACTACATGGGAGGAATCAATCACGATATCGTCTCGGACATAGTTAGTGCCAAGGACCGAGAAGTTATCTGCGTGATTGCAATTGGCAAGCAAGGAATAATCGACAACCAGAGCCCGGAGTTAGTTCAGCGTGAAGTAGCGACGCGAACCCGCAGAGACCCGTCCGAAATCTATTCAATAGATTCCAAAATCGCTTAGTTCTCGGAATCGCGCTTTCTTGAAGAAACATTGCGTGCTCGGACGTTTGCATCGAGCTCCAGCTTTCGGATTCTGGTTGCTTCTGGCGTAACCTCAACACATTCGTCTTCGCGAGCAAATTCAAGGCACTCTTCCAAAGAAAGCTTCTTTGGAGGCGTTAGGCCAACAAAGTTGTGTGGATGCAGCTCGCATGTTTGTTAGCTGCTTGTCCTTGGTGATATTGATGTCCATGTCATCAGCCCTGGAGCTCTCCGCAACGACCATTCCGGCATAAACCTCGCTGGTTGGCTCCACAAAAATAATCCACGCTCTTGCCCTGCAATAATCACAGGTGTTGGGGCACTGGCCCGCTTCTCGCTCCCTCGAATCTCGGATCCAACACCGATAAGGCTCTGGAGGGAGCCGCGAACTCAAAGCGAACTCAACCTCACCCCTTCCTGAAGATGACGATCATCCAACCCTGCGACCCCACTGGAGCTTCGGTTTCGCCTCCTGCTCATGACGAGAAAGAAGGGTGATTGGAGTGTTTTTAAACAACTATTTTGAAGTAGTCGATTGTTCTGTCTAGCTCTTCATCTAAAGACACAGAGGGCTGCCAATCAAGCTGATCTATTGCTTTATTTATGTCGGGCTGTCTTTGTTTTGGGTCATCCTCGGGAAGCGGTTCAAACTTGAGTTTTGAGTTTGAACGGGTCTTTCGAAGAGCCTTCTCGGCAAGCTCCAACATAGTAAATTCCAATGGATTTCCGAGATTGATTGCCCCCACTAAGTTATCCGTCTTCCCCATCATTTTGACGAACCCATCCACTAGGTCGCTAACGTAGCAAAGTGAACTGGTTTGCTGGCCATCGCCATACACGGTTATTTCCTGTCCTAGTAGCGCCTGAACTATGAAATTACTCACATCTCGACCATCTCCGGTTTCCGTTCTCCGACCATAAGTGTTGAAAATTCGAGCCACCGAATATTCACGCCATGCTGACGGTTGCAGTCAAAGAAAAGCGTTTCGGCCGCTCTCTTTCCTCCTTCATAACAGACACGAGTGCCAATCGGATTGACATTCCCCCAATACTCCTCGACTTGAGGGTGCACTAGAGGGTCTCCATAAACTTCGCTGGTAGATGCTTGAGAGATTGGGATCTTTAGTCGTTTTGCCAAACACAGCATGTTTACCGCGCCTAAAAGGTTGGTTTTAATCGTCTGAACTGGGTCCCTTTGATAATGAATCGGGCTGGCTGGGGATGCAAGATTGTAGATTGCGTCTACATCTTCAAAGAGAGAGGGGGGTGACGTCGTGTCGCAAAAATTCAAAGTCCGGATTCTCATGCAGGTGGCTAATGTTCTGCTTCGAGCCAGTAAAAAGGTTGTCAACGCCAAGCACTCCATGACCCTGCGCCAGGAGCCTATCCGAAAGGTATGAGCCTAGGAATCCTGATGCGCCCGTTATTAGAATCCTCAAAGCCATAGCTTTTTTATCTAAAAGTAGAGTCCAAGGTGTCCAATTGCTTCAAACCGTCTCTACTGAAAGGAGCCTTGACTTCGTCCTTGAATGGAACTCGCGCTCTATGCGATCAACGGGGACTCAATCGAACCAGCAGTTGTGATTCCTTCTTGTCGAGTAGCAAATCATAATCTCGACTTCATTTTCATGTCTGGACTTGAGGTTTACGCCATTGACTTCGTAGCCGATACCTCCCCTAAAGGATCAGATCAAACCATGAGTCGTGAGTGCAGCAATAATCGCGTTGAAGCTATTGCCTATCATTCGAATCATAGTGTTGAGGCCTTCGTGATTAATGGATACAGGGTCGACAGGTCAAGTTGAAATGGCTTTCAGGATATTCTTGGTCTACATTGGAGAGCCTTGCTCACCGATGAAAAGTGCGTCGCCATCGACCTTGCCAGCATTCGCTATAGACTCGAGAGGCACGTGCAGGAAATGCTCTGTAGCTAGATTCCCAGTAAAGCCCCCACCCGAGAGTCTGGCGCAAGCCAGTTAGATCTTATTCTGCCAGCCCAGCGCCCTATTGATGAGCTAGCAAATGTTATGGGCGAGAAATCCGGACCTTTTTGAGCAGACCGAACCTGAGCCCGATATCATCAAGTGAAGATATTTAATCAGCCCAAACGTAACCTTGGGGTCTTGCTCTTGATTCCCTAGCAGCATCCAGCACCGTTTCGATTGCCAAATGAGGGCAGACCCCTTATCTGTTGGGTAACTGGATCAATTGAGATTTATAAATTCCCAATGCCCTAGTGGCTCATTTTCACTTGCAAAATTATTGAGTTTCGCATTCATAATATTTGGCGCAATCACAGCTGTACTGTCGTTAGCGATGAAACATGCCCACCAGCTAAAAGTGCTATTTGCCGCCACAATTGCCGTCCCTTTGCTCATCAGAACTAGGTTCTCTATCGGCCTTCCAAGGTCAGCCGGGCCGATAATACGTTCTGGCCTCAAGATAGAAAGAAAGGAATCTTGTAGCCTGTTTGGAGAATCGGTAAATAGCCAGACTCTTTGGCTTTTTGACGTCAAATCCAACTTCCCTATAGCCTGGGATAGATAGCCCGCTGTAAGAGTTCCAAATATGCTCTGAAGATTTAGATAGTCGCCCTGCCTAATGTGAACCACGGTTGTGGGCTTCTCCATGATCTCGGTCGATAACTTAAGAAATTGAGCGGTGGGTTCCACAATGTTATTTAACTCATTTGACAACTGCGTTCGATTCTCAACAGCCAAATCTTTATAGGGGCTATAGCTATTTACATAGTTGACGGAATCAAGATCAGATGGTCTTTTCGCGATAATGTTTTCAGCAGAGAGCCAACCCATTTTGATGAGAATTTGTGAATTTAGGTCTCCCATTGTTCTGAGTAATTGCATCAACTTTCCGGTCGCGTTGGTTCTCCCTGCCGGCTGGTTGCCAGATGACCGAATAGTTCCAGAGTGCCGAAATGCCGAGATCTGGTTAGGCCATCTCGAAATCCCGCCTATCTCGTCTTCGTATAATGGCAATAGGTCTGTCCTGAGAATAAGATTCTTTCCGTACCTTTGTGAAATTGCTAACCCGGTCGAATACTGGAAAAGCTGGTTGCCAAGGCCGCCCCTTAGGAAGACATTTACCTCCTTCAGCGAAGCCATTTGCCCGCTCCACGAAGGAGGAATTCGGCCACTTGTCTCTTTGCCAACTCCAACGGTTCACCACCATGTAACTCACTCAAGCTCCAAGAGACGGCATCTTGAAAATCGATTAAATTCCTCCAATTCAAAAAGGACTGTGACTTACTGGAATCAAGTGTCAAATGCTGCGTTTCCTTGGGGTTCTCTAGATAGACATCTTCTGAAACTTTTAGATCCTGATAAGCCGCTTGAGCAGCCTCAAGTAAATGCGACACACTCTTGATACTCGAGCTATCTGGGCCGAAGTTAAGGGAGACGGGCAAGGTCTTTCCTTCATCGGAGGCCTTTAGAAAAAGTAGGTAACCGGTAAGGCAATCAAGTACGTGTTGCCATGGTCGGACTGCCAAAGGTTGTCGCACCATTAAAGTTTGCCCACTCTGCAAAGCTCGAACCACGTCAGGAATAAGCCGATTCTGACTTGCGTCGAATGCCCCAATCACATTCCCCGCTCTTGCAACGTTTAGCTTGAGATTAGGGTTTGTAGCCGCCCAGCTTTGAGTGAGGAGGTCGGCCATAGCCTTGGACGCGGAATAAGGATCGTGCCCACCTAGTGCGTCATCTTCGTCATAGTGGCCTTTTCCGTTGTCTCTATAAACCTTGTCGGTGGTTACTACAAGACTGACGGGCGGACTGTGTAGGCTCGTGATAGCCTCCAAGAAGTTCCGAGTACCGTCCACGTTTGTCGAGTACGTTTCTATAGGGTCTTCATATGAACGGAGCACGAGAGCCTGTGCTGCCATATGTATTGCGAAATCCGGGGCGCTTTTGTGCATAGCTGCCGTAAGGTCTTTCAAATTCCGCACGTCACCCTCAAAGTGGTTGAGCATTTCCTGCTCGAGTTCAGCACGTTCAAAAAAGCTCCCCTGGGCCGCAGGAAGGGAGTAACCCGATACCTCATGTCCGAGTGATCTCAGCAGGAGGACGATCCAACCCCCCTTGAAGCCAGTGTGACCAGTTATGAAGTAATGCAAACTTAAACCTTTACATATTCGTGAATTACGTCACTGACATACGTCAACATGTCTTGGGTGAGCCCAGGATAGACCCCAAGCCAGAAGGTGTTGTTCATGATCAAGTCGGAATTTTTCAAATCACCGATGACCCTATGCTCGATATTCCTATAAGCCGGTTGCTTCAGTAGATTCCCAGCAAACAATAGCCTGGTTCCAATCTTTTTCTCTTCTAGATGGCGCAGCAATTTCGTTCTATCCACCCCGCTGTCTGGCCTGATGGTGATGGGGAATCCGAACCATGAGGGGTCGGAGTTTGGCGTCGCCTCGGGCATAATGAAGTCCTCTGCATCACCGAGTGACCTCTTGAGAAATTCGAAGTTGACCTTGCGTGCCGCTACAAAGGAGTCAAGCTTCTTGAGTTGTGATAACCCCAGCGCTGCCTGCATGTCGGTGGCCTTCAGGTTGTAGCCAATGTGACCATAAATGTACTTATGATCGTAACCGGCCGGCAGAGCCCCAAGCTGCCATTCAAATCTTTTGTGGCAAGTGTTGTCATGACCAGTAGCACACCAGCAATCCCGACCCCAGTCCCTGAAGGACTCAACTTGTTTCTTGATTAGGGGGCTGTTCACAAACACTGCCCCGCCCTCACCAGTGGTGATGTGGTGAGCTGGGTAAAAACTAGCAGTCGCCGTATCCCCAAAGCTTCCTGTGCGCTTTCCGTCATACGTACTTCCCAGAGCGTCACACGAGTCCTCAACTAGCCATAGATTGTGCTCTTTGCAGATCGCTTTGATTTGGGCCACATCAAAAGGATTTCCGAGAGTGTGGGCCATCATTATTGCCCGCGTTTTAGGCGAAATCGCCTCCCTTACTTGGTCGATAATCGCATCGTAAGTTCCGATTTCAACGTCGACAAAGACTGGGATTAAACCATTTTGGATAATTGGGTTCACGGTCGTGGGAAACCCAGCCGCCACTGTAATTACTTCGTCGCCCGGCTTTAATGCCCTCTTGCCTAGTTTCGGGCTCGTCAGTCCAGCAAGAGCCACAAGATTGGCGCTGGATCCAGAGTTCACAAAAAGAGCGTTTCGAACTCCGACATACTTTGCCAACGCACGTTCGAAGCTGTCGTGAAAACGACCCGCAGTCAACCATCCATCGAGAGAGCTTTCCACTAGGGCAACGTAGTCGTCGGCTGTCAAGACCTTTCCAGACACTGGGACTAATGAATGTCCTCGAACAAAGGGAACCTCGGCAGTGTCAGAGAATAGTGCCTGAACGTCCCGCAGGATGTTTTCAATAGTCATTTTTTTCTCCAAGCAAGTAGACCATGATTGTATAGGTAAGATTCTAGAGACAAACTATGTAGGGGATAAATTTGAAGAGTTTCGCTCAGACTGCAGATCTTATTGGTCGACGCCGTGCTCGCGGAAGCATCGCGCAACTGCCTGACGGGAAGAGGTCTCAAGACACAGCCGTTCTCGACCATCGGAGCCCGCCGAAGTGAAGGCGAAGCCTACTCCGAACTTATCGGTACTAATTGCAGCCTATAACTGTGAGGAGACGATCCGCGAAACTGTTGAGAGCGCAATTCGGGCGATTGGTGAAAATGACGAAGTTTTGGTCTTCGTGGATGGAGCCACCGATGGAACCCTTGGTGAAATTTCAAACATTCAAGATTCAAGATTTACCGTACATGTTTCGAAGTTAAACGTCGGCAGGTCTACTGCTAGGAATGAGCTTGTCAGACTGGCGAAGAATGATTTAGTGGCAATTTTGGATTGCGATGACATTGCGCTCTCTTGGCGGTTCAGTCTTACCAAGAGGCTTCTCAGAAAATACGACGTCGTCTTCGGTACTGCTCTAATTATGGGTGGATTTCCTAAATGGGCTCCCCGTGTGTTGCCGCAATATCCAATTTCCATTCGAACGCGATCCGTTCAATATGTTTTACCCAGAAGAAATCCTTTTGTTCACTCCACCGCCGCCTTTAGGAAGTCCGCCATTCCGCATGACATCTGCTACAAGAATGTAGTTGCGGAGGAGTACGAACTTTGGATGCGCATGGCGTTGTCCGGTAAGAGGATCTTTAGGACTTGGATTCCGGTCACCATTTACCGACGACACGAGAAACAATTATCAAAAACGCCGGGCTTCTACGAGCAAGGGGAGAATTGCGCAGTACTCAAGGCGACGAGAGAACTACTTCTCGAAATGATTGGAGAAAAACCAGAGTCGTATTTCGACGTTGCATCGTCTCGACGAAAGCTGATTAGGAAGAGCATAAAGTGGTCTCCCTTGTTAGTGTTCGAGGAACTATTTTTCCATCTTCGTAAGATTCGCCCGCGTAAACTGACGCAATAATCTGCAATTCTTAATAAGTGACCCCTGTTTTCGTTATATTAGAAATATGCGCAATGAGTTCAATTTAATAGACAAGGCTTTTAGTCACGATACCTCCAGTGTCGCTGGACGAGAAGCAAAATTAATTAGTTGGAGGCGTGATGACTTGGATTCTAAACTCCCGATATTTGTAAGCGATTCTTCGCTCCTTCAGGTTACCCCGGGTCTTCAGTTGTTCGAGTCAAGATACGCATGGACAATCGAATCAAGATCAGTTCGTGCTAACCCGTTCTCCTGGCTTGAGAGGCACTTTCAGGAGTTTGACTCGGTATTTACGCATGATGAGAAGCTGCTAAATGAACTGCCAAATGCTAAGTTCAGCCCCGGGGGCGGAGTTTGGATTGGCGGCGTTCACGCCGGCGGCAACTTAGGGCTTCATGAGAAGAGCAAACTTATTTCAATGGTTACTTCGAGAAAGATTCAGACGCCGCTTCATAGGCGTAGGCTAGCGATAGCGCACTATTTGAGATTAGACCCCGGTAAGAAAGTGGACACCTGGATAAATGCGCCCTATGTCGCTTCATGGGCAGCACTGGAGTCTTACATGTTCAATGTGACAGTTGAAAACAATCAGTCGGAAACGTATTTTACGGAGAAGCTGCTGAATTGCTTTGCGACCGGTACTGTTCCGATTTATTTCGGAGCAACCAACCTTTCGCCATGGTTCGACATGAGGGGGGTAATTCCATTTAGGTCCCTTAGCGATTTGCGCAACATTGTGAATTCCGTGAATGAAGAGACCTACAGCAACCTACTCCCCTATGTCGCAGAGAACTTCAAGAGAGTTCAAGACTTTCTAACCATTGAGGATTACTTGGCCACCAATTACTTTGACGAGGAGGTTGCATCTTGAAAGTAGTCATTTTTGCCGGCGGATTTGGTACCCGCATGTCTGAGGAGACTCGCATGATTCCAAAACCCATGGTCGAAGTAGGAGGGCGGCCGCTGATTTGGCACATCATGAACCACTATTCGAGGCATGGACACTATGACTTCATAATACTTACGGGTTACAAGTCAAAAGTAATCAAGGAATACTTCCTGAACTACAGAGCCCTGAATTCGAATTTTGAAATTGGTACCAGTACTGGTGAGGTTGTGTTTCTCGGCGGAGTTCCCGATAACTGGAAAGTCACAATAATTGACACGGGTATTGGGGCACAAACAGGGGACCGCCTTCGGCAGGTGCGAGAATTGATTGGGGACGAAACCTTTTTGTGCACCTACGGCGACGGACTGGGCAATGTGGATCTCAAGGAATTGGTCGATTTTCATCAAGCGTCTGGGGGAATCGCAACTCTCACCACAGTAAACCCTACTAGCAGGTATGGCGAAATTTCACTCGGCCCAGGCGGGCAGGTGGCGTCCTTCCTCCAGAAACCCAAGCTGAGCAGTTTGGTAAATGTTGGTTATTTTTGTTTTGAGCCGGAAGTTTTCAACCACATATGCGAAGGGAATGTTGAGATCGAGGCTGGCCTCTTGATGCCGCTTGCGGAGAAACGTCTTGGCCTAACTGCTTTCTTCCATAGTGGACAATGGATGCCCATAGACACTCAGCGAGAACTACTCGATGCGAACAAACTTTGGGACGAAGGAAACGCCTTTTGGTAAAAGCAAAAAGTTCCTCAGCGCAAAAGCCAAGACTTATAGAGACTCCCCTCTTTGAGGACGAGAGGGGCCATTTCTCTCGGTTGCTTGACTCTGATTGGCTACCAAGGGATACCCAATTTGTTCAGATTTCCGAATCCTACACCGGGAGTGAAGGCACATTTCACGGGTTCCATTACTTAACTTTGGATCAAAACGAGTGGAAGGCCGTGACTTGCGTCTCGGGGAAAATCATAGACATCTTGATTGATGTAAGGCCAAAATCACCGGAATATGGTTCGGTTAAAAAATACCATTTGAACTCGACCAAGCGCGCCTGTCTTCTGATTCCACCTGGTTTTGCACATGGTTACCTCACTTTAAGTTCAGACGTTCGTATTATTTACGGCATGACGTGTACCTACGACTCTGAACACGAGCGAGGCGTACGCTGGAATGATCCACGAATAAATCTCGAGTTGCCAATAGCAGTGCGGACTGTTTCAAGCAAAGATTTGAATTGGCCTCTCCTGAAGGATAACTGAATGAAAGTAGTTATTTCAGGTGGTCGTGGATTTCTTGGGACCTTCATCTCGAGAGAGCTAGTCTCCAAGGGTTACGAGGTTTTGTCTCTGGGTCGGCGGAGGTGGTCTCATTACTCTCCAGGTGAGCCGACCTCAGAAGGTTTTTTTGAATCCAGCCATTTGGGATTACGGCAACTTTTAGGTCGATACAGTCCAAAAGCGGCGCTGCACCTGGCAGCCACTTACAGCCGAACAACTGGGCGTGAAGACTTAGATCCAGTAGTAGTTGAACCCTTTAGATTCGGCGTCCACTTTCTGGAGGCTGCAGGTGAATCTGGAGTCGAGTCTTTTACGAATTTAAATTCTGAGTGGCAGCTATCCGAGGATCTAAATTTTCGAAACTCCCCGTACCTTGGATCTAAGCTGGCATTTGCTGGCTACCTCGAGGCTCGTTCAAGCCAGTTTAGAACCGTGAATAAGGTCTACGTTGGCGAAACGTTTGGTGAGTCAGACACCCGTGGCAAGATAATATCAAAATTAATGCAAGCCAAAAAAGAAACCACTGAGATTGCCCTTTCTAATCCTGAGCTATTGATAAATCTTCTTAGCGCTCGGGAGCTCAGTTTTGAACTTTCGAGGGTTTTGGAGGCAACAGACAACATGAACTTGCACCTTCAGGCGCCGGACGTCGTTACTCCGGGAGCGCTAAAGCAGTTTTTCGGCGAGCTGACGCATGATTACATCCCCGAAATTCGGACAAGCCCGCGCATTACTCCGCAGACATTGGATAGGCGTGAGGGAATAGAGGTCCTCGTGGCCAGGAGGCTAATTCCACTGAATTCGCAGCTTGCCGCATTATGGGTTGACTTTATGGCATAGCCGAGAGTCGAAAAGTGAACTCAATCTTGTCTGGAGGACGGCGGAACCAATCCGTCAAACGTGTCCTCGATATTTGCATGTTCGATAGCATCTATACAGCAAGATGGCTAAGTCAATTCCAAAATGAGAAAATTGATTTCATACTATTTCCATCATCACCCCACAGGCGCATACATCCAAGCCTACAGAGACTCATGCCCAACACTGGACAGTCCACCTATTAGGTGTACCCGATGTCCAGCTACTTTGCCTTTCCACTTTGGTTTGCAGACAAAATATTTGGCAATGGCATTAGGGGCGCTATGGTAGGCGTTGCCAATAGGAAATGGCAGCCTCAAATTCTGCATTCGCTGGAACTGCAGAACGCTGGGTACATTGCCAGTGTCGCAATTATGCACAACAAGCCAGCTGGGCTTAGGTTTATCGCAACCAATTGGGTAAGTGACATCTTCTGGTTTAGAAGATTTGACTCACACCTTCGGAAGCTTACAAATCTCTCAATCCAAGCAGACGAATACTCCCGCGAGTGCCAGCGTGACGTTGAATAGGCAAGAAATCTTGGTTTTACTGGTCAGGTCATGCCTGTTGTTCCCAATGCCGGTGGTTTTCCCGCAGAACAATTGAGCCGCGTGGTTCCAGATTTATGCGACCGGAAAGTAATTGCCGTAAGGGGCTATCATGGTTGGGTTGGCAGGGCAAAGGTGGCATTGAAGGCCATTTCCGAGATGGCAGGCGACCTTCGTGATTATCAAGTCGTTGTTTACTCTGCGAATTTGACGACCGCCAGACTGGCAAGGTCCGTTGCGAAGAAAACCGGCTTAGATGTTCTCGTCCACCTTAAAGGCAAGCTCCGTCACGATTAAGTGCTCGACCTGTTCGCGAGTGCGAAAATCTGCGTAGGTCTTTCTCTCTCGGATGGCATTAGCACCTCGCTTCTAGAGTCGATGTCCATGGGCACCATTCCAGTGCAAACCTCAACAGCCTGCTGCGACGAGTGGTTTAGCAATTCTGGGGTGGAGGTCGACGAAGTCACAGTTGACGCGGTGAAGATTGCAATCCATAAAGGTCTAGTGCTAGCCAATAACCAAAAGATGTCCGACCTCAACAGGGAAATTATCCGCAAGAAAGCAAACGCAGAAGGCATTGCCACAATTGCGAGAACCTTTTACGATTGAGCCTCAGGAAATCCCGGCAGAACCAACTGAATGACCTATTGATTCGAAAGCCGAAGACTCAGGATGCTTGGCATGCGCTCTTCAGCTCAGACTGGCACGCTTCCTGTTGGCCGCGGCCCGAGCTCTCAAGTTTGGATCCAGCTCCAGCTTGCGAATTCTGGTTGCTTCTGGCGTAACCTCAACACATTCGTCTTCGCGAGCAAATTCAAGGCACTCTTCCAAAGAAAGCTTCTTTGGAGGCGTTAGGCCAACAAAGTTGTCAGCCGAAGCAGCACGCATATTTGTTAGCTGCTTCTCCTTGGTGATGTTTATGTCCATGTCATCAGCCCTGGAGTTTTCTCCAACGACCATTCCGGCATAAACCTCACTGGTTGGCTCCACAAAGAATGATCCGCGCTCTTGCAGTGCGATCATCGCAAATGGTGTTGCAACACCGGCACGGTCTGCAACAAGCGATCCATTCTGACGAGTAATAATCGGTCCGAACCATGGCTCGTAGCCGGCGGCCAGTGCGTTGGCGATACCAGCGCCCTTAGTTATAGTCAAGAACTCAGTTCTAAATCCGATAAGCCCTCGTGATGGAACCATAAACTCAATGCGCACCCAGCCAGTGCCATTGTTGGTCATGTTGACCATGCGACCCTTGCGAGCAGCCAGAAGCTGAGTGACAGCACCCAAGAACTCGTCTGGAGTGTCAATGGTCAGGTCTTCAACCGGCTCGTGAACCTTGCCGTCGACCTTACGGGTAACTACCTGTGGCTTACCAACTGTTAGCTCATAACCCTCGCGGCGCATCTGCTCAACAAGTATGGCTAGCGCAAGCTCACCTCTTCCCTGAACCTCCCAAGCATCTGGACGCTCGGTTGGGAGAACTTGAATCGAAACGTTACCGATCAACTCGCGGTCAAGGCGATCTTTCACGAGACGAGCGGTTACTTTGGCGCCCTTGACTCGGCCGGCCATAGGAGAAGTATTAATACCGACGGTCATCGAGATTGCAGGATCATCTACTGTAATTAGCGGGAGTGGCCTAACATCATTTGGGTCACAGAGTGATTCACCAATGGTGATGTCTTCGATGCCGGCAACAGCCACGATGTCTCCAGGACCGGCACTCTCGATTGGCATGCGTTCCAAAGCTTTTGTTCCAAGCAGCTCTGTAATCTTCACGTTCTGAGTGGTTCCATCCTGACGAGCCCAGGCAACTGTCTGGCCCTTCTTGATTTCACCGTTGAAAATCCTGAGTAACGCTAAGC
>Ga0307488_10004080_pt1 | contig 12185 bp, 8 predicted proteins | sample SB02metaG_FD_202248 | JGI IMG/M metagenome (GOLD analysis project Ga0307488, IMG submission 202248) | Sea-ice brine microbial communities from Beaufort Sea near Barrow, Alaska, United States - SB 0.2 | ecosystem: Environmental > Aquatic > Marine > Coastal | place: USA: Alaska | collected 2017-05-06
ACGCCCGAGTAATTTATACGAAGTTGATCTGATGTTGATACAGATGGTTTTGTACCTCCGTCCTGGAGATATATCCTAAACAGATTATCATACGTTCTTTCCAATAGGTACACATCCACAATGTTAGATACGCTGGGATCTATTCGTGTTTCCTGTCCTGCATGATGTTTGTACTGAAAACTCAACGAGCTTCTGCCTTTTCTTGCTTGGTAATCTGTAGTTGTAGTAAGTGTGTTTGTTGTTGTACTGTAAGTTTTTATCACATCTTCGCTAGAGTCATAAAAATAAAACAGTTGTCCATCTGTGTACGCTGTTGTGTTTAAATTAATATTGGTTTCGTTTTCAGAAACTATAAAATTGCTAGAGGCATATGGTCTAAATCTTTCTATGTTGTCATAGGAAATGTATTTTTCAAAGAAAACAAATTTAGTTGATTCGGATAGTGTTGGCTCAATCACTATATCAAAAAGTTCTGGGTTGTCTACAACACCGTCGTCGTCATTATCAAAGAAACCTACTTTAACTTTCCTGTTATCTTGGAATCCGTCAGTTTCTGTTATTGTATCTGCAACTTCCCATGTTATTGGATATCCTATGCTGTTTCCTGTTGAAACAATGTTGTTTGTCTTAAGAATTTTGATTGAATCTTTCACTGTTTTTCCTGTTGTGTAATCAAAAATCTTATCCTGCGTATTGTAATGAAATTTATTTTGTGAATCTGATTGAAAAATATAATCTAATTTCCTGTAATTCACTGTGTACGTGTTTCCGTCATTTGTAAATTTGAACCACCAACTGTTGTCTAGATTCCCGCCTGAGCTATCACCCGTGTTAGATAATCCAAACACATTGCTAGTGCTTAAATTTGTGTTAGTTATAATTTTCCACGTTTCGCTGTCAATGTCATATCTCAGACCAAATTCCTCATATGCTGAAATCCTGTCAACAAGATCCGCTTCAAGCGTAGCCGTAAATGATGTTGTGAAGTTTGGTATTATTGCATTAACAACAGCACCGTTTGGTATGATATCAGTAAGTGTCACAGGACCGACTCCTGACTCGAGGTTTCCAAGACCGCCGTTGGCTCCGTCAAGCACAACAGCACCGATTTTCGCCCAAGTTCTATCCTCTGCATTGTCAGTTCCTGCAGTCACTAATGTATTGTTTAAAAACTCCCTGGTGTCCGGTGACGTGAATTTGATCAATGCGCCGGGTTTGGCAAATTTCATATTAGATGTTGCGGAATCGCCAATGACCAATGCACCTCCCGATGTGAAGTAACCTGTGTTAGTGTTAGTGCCCGTGGTTGTAGAATTCCAAGTTGCAGAAAGTGTGCTGATGTCTTTCGTTCCATATTTCAAATAGTAAAATTGTCTTGCGTATGCTTCTTTTAATTTTGCTTCTACTGATACATCTATCGTAGATTGTATGTTACTTTTATTATTGAAAGTAAATGTGAACTGCTGTAACGACTCTTCTCTATAAAGTATCCCGTCTTCTGCAAACACACTAACGTTTGAATACGCACCCGTTGGATCTAATATCTCTTTTGCCCTGGATATTCCAGACGCCGATCTGTTTACTGATCTGACTTTTACAATCTCTTGTGATGCCGATAGCGGCACTACTTGATAATCTTCTGCTGTGATCATCCTGTTCTGAGAGTAGTAAACCTGTGATGCCTTTTCCTTTATGGAATCATTTGATTCCGTCGCCGCGGAGTTATAGACACTGGCTTTCAAACTCACGCTCATTGACAATGACTGCTGTGCACCGTTTCTGTCCGTGTAAGGCACAGTCAATTGTACTCTCTGCATATCCGCCGACTGTATGGCATACTTTGCATTGTCGCTCACCCTGTAGTATGTCCTGAAGTTACCTAGCGGTATGTTTGAGAAATTGCCATCACCAAATACCAAATCAACTGCATCATCATTTTTCGTGACTACGTTATACGTGTTTCTTTCACCTTTAGACAAGGAGTTGTAAATTGCATTGTTGCCAGCCAGTGAAGGAACTTTTGTCCACTCCTCTGACAACTGTCCAAACTGATCCAACTTGTAAAGCCACATGTCTGTGTTGTTAATATTTGTTGTATCGATGCTCTTGACATAATTTGTTGTAGCCGTGTCCACTGTAAAATCTTGATTCTGCAAAATTCCTTGCTTGAATAAGAAAAAGAATCCTGTGTTGTTGCTACTGTCACCTGATCCGTCTGTCCTGTATGTGTAGGTCAATCCCGAACCTGGCACCGGTGAGGTTTCATACACGCTATCAGAATCGTTTATTGTGCTAGGCACAATCTCAAAACCTCTAGAGATACCACCAATTGATTTCTGAAATTTGAATATAGGTAGGTCTAGTTGGTTTGAACTTAAGGTATAAACTTCTGTGCTTATTCCCCCGATCGTCCCTGCCTCTCGTGGATTACCAAAAAGTTGTCCAGACTGGTTGGCCGCATTCAGTACAGCAATGAACTGTTCTCTGTAATTTGAATTGGCCGAGTCATTCCAGATTATGTTTGAATTTGCTAAATTTGTGCCTGTGCTATCTTGCACATCCTGTGTGGTTGATAAAGAATCTATCTTCAACATTCCTGTGGCTGGTTGGTTTCTCTTGGCATTGTAGTTGATTAACCTTGCCAATCTCAAAATCGAATTCCTTCTCTCTGCTGTCTCTAGGAAGTTCTCTCTGGCGTTCAGATCAACTCTGAATGATAATGCCTGTGAGATGTATGCTATAAGATCTATAAGTGCAACATACTCAGAACTCTCAACAAAATCATTGAAATCGTCTGGGTAGTTCTCTTTTAGATACGCCACCATCGTCCTTCTCAATGTTTCGAAGTCGTAGGATTTGAAATCCGCCTGTTGGAAAGCCTGGTAGATCTTTCTCCAATCTTCCGCAACTAATAATCTGTTTTGTCTATCTGTAGTGGCCATTGTAATTACAACGGTATTTATGTGTTAGGAAATATGCGTGTATTAAGATAGACGTAGAAGTGAGTTCTCGTCAAAGTTGAACCTCAGTTTCTCAGTGATGTTCAGTGGCACATATGTGATAGTGGCCTGTATTGCTATGCCCTTGTCCGCTTCCGTTACAAGTATTTCTTCTGTGTTAATACGTGGATCAGCGTTTAAATTAGCAGTGACGTCATCAATTATGGCCTCTTTCAGTGCTTCTGTGAATGGTTCAAATATGGCATCGTAAATTATTGTGCCAAACTCTGGATTCTCAACCCTCTCGCCTTTCCTTATAGACAGCCTATTGATCAGATCCTGCTTGGCAACCTCGAAGTCATACAGTTTGAAATTTTTCTTGTCCGCACGTGAACTGAAACCCTTGAAGGTCACCGTCTTGTTTGCTAAATCTCCTGATCCTGAATCTCCGTATGCCATATGCTATATTTACTCTCCTTATACTTTGTTATCGTCCTGTTGTTGGATCAAAAGTATCTCGATCTCCTGGGTTTGAAGACTCACCATAAAAGAATGTTTTCACTCTTCTGAAGACGTTGTTTACAAACGCCTGACCACTTGTGCTACCTACAAAACCCTTAACGAAGTTAATGGCCGATCCCTGCGGGTCGTTAAACAATTTTTGTATTTCATTTGCCTTGCTTATTAAAGTGTTCAACTTGTCGGTCTCTAGTTTAATTTTGTCATTAGATTTTACAACCTTGTTCAGTTTGTCTGCCACTGCTTTTATGCTAGGTTGTTTCAACAATTCTGATTTAATAAGTTTTAGTTCTGTAGCGGATAATTCCGGACTAGATTTTTTAATTTCTTCCATGACTTCGTTGATATATTTCTTAGTCCTTGCAGTACTGCTCTGTCTATCATATGGCTCGTGGGTTACGAAATCTGTGACAGTTGTCCTGGTGTCAATCTTGTTTGGTTTTCCTTGCGGTAGGGGATTATCATCGTCGATGTCTATAAGACCTTTGGTGACCTTTATGCCTATAGCATCTGGGTTCAACCAACCAGGTCCCCATGTGCTACTAGCACCTATCGAATTCATGTGTACTTGTGCTCCGGCCAAATGAATCTGACCACCTGCCCCATGCAGTTGCGTACCGTCCGTGAAAGATGTTATGCCGTCCCTGGCATAGTTCCTGACCGATCCTTTCTGTGAACTGTTCAGTATGCCTTTCTCTCCCATTGCAAACACGTAACCTTCTGCGTTAAGAGCCACGTTGGCCTCAGATGTAAAATTTATAGCACCCTTGGCATGGAAGTTGATGTTCATGTCTGAGTGCAGGTTGAAGTCCCTGCCTGATCTTAAATTGATTCCACCGTCGGAGTACACACTGACCGTGCCGTCTGTGTCCATCTCTATGAATGCCTTGCCTGATCCGTTGGCCAGGTACACAACACCTTCCGAGTCGTTCATCAACAGTTGATGTCCTGATGCCGTCCTCAATCTGGTCAGTTGGTTGGTGCCATCCGCGGCACCGTCGTCCATGACGAATGTGTGTCCTGGATCCCTGTCTGTCTTGACCTTGGCGTTGTCTAGTCCTATGTTCAACTCTCGTGATCTTGGATGTATCCTACCCGGTGTGTTTATACCAAAAACCCTGCTTGGAGATTCACGTCTCGCTGACGATGATGTGGTCCCCCTCACTGTGTCCTGTACCAGTCCCTGCTTTTTCAGTTGGTCTGCTAAAACATCATTGACCGGATATTTCCATTTGTTTATGTTCTGTAGGACTTCGCCCGGTGCGTACAATCTTTGGTTCTTCTCGCCCGCTGGTAAAAATTCTGTACCATAAGTTTCTAACTTGCTTGTGTCCGCAACGTCTACTTTTTCGGCCGCTTTTGATGTGTTGATAGAGGAACCATTGCCTGGCACCTGTTGGTTAACAAGGGGTTTCTGCACACAACCTATCCAGAAGGCACTGGCGTTGGATTGTTCTCCCTTGGCGAACATAACCAAAACGTCTGTGTCCACGTCTGGTGGTACCGCCCACATTCCGTAACTGTGCTGTGTTTCCTTGTATAGGTAAGGATCAATCTCCGACACTGCCTTTATGCTTTTCGCGCCATAGAACGGTGACAAGTACTGGCACCAGATTATCTGGCTGGCTGTGGGGTTGGTGGTCTGACTCAGTGCAGGTATGTTCACACCCAGTCTGCCCATCTTTAACGGGTCAACAGTGACCTTTACCGTCGCAATGTATGGACCTGGATCGTTGTCAACATATTTCTCGTTGAAACTCTTCTGGTTGTCCTGTGTGTCTGTGAATCCTGCCGAACTGTATGCCATACTTTAATTTATCCTTATACCGGGAAGTCCCTATTGATCTTTTCAATTGAATCCTTGTACTCATCCCATTTTGTTATTGGCTTGGTAATTTCTTTCTTGATGTCGACACTGCCCTTGATCTCAGTTATACTTTTGATCGAGGCGTTTGCCAGCAACGGTGGTGCACCGGCGCCCTGTTGGTTGTTGAATCTGCTACAGTGCAGTGTCTGTAGGAACTGTCCATTGTCAAATTTTGTGTCTATCTTGTTTACCTGATACAATCCATTGAAGAACAGGTTCTCGTCCCTTACTTTGTCTATGCCGGAGAACATTGTTCCCTCTTTTTCATTTATGTCTGCAGGCAGACGATATCTCACGCTGATTATGGGTTGGAATCGGTCAGCGTTGAAACTGGCTGATGCTGTGTCGAATGATTCATCCTTGTTGCCAAATGCCTTGCCGCCTTCTTGTATGGGAACATACATGTCCTGACAGATGTAGGTAGGATCTCCCAGTATCTCCAGTTCTATCCTCATCATGTCCACCTCAGGATTGGTAAGGTAATCATAGAACTGCTGGGCCTTGTTGGCCTCCCCTGACAGTGTCTTCACTGTGTTGGCACCCTTAATGGATGACGGATATTGTCTCAGAGGCAACAGTGGTTCTGGATCACGCTCCCTGCCGAACACATTCTTGAACGCTTCCGTCAGCGGTGCAAACAGTCCCTTCTCTGTGTCACTCTTGTCATCACCCCTCACGTTCCTTAGGTAGTAGGCGGTCTTGTAGTTGATCCTCAGACTCTGCACGTCAACATTGTCGCCGGTGTAGATGTAGTCATATTCCTTGTGTACTTTTCTCCCCCAGTCCACGTTTGCTATGCTGACCCCGGGACCAACGAACTTAAGGATGTGTATGCTGTAGGGTATGGCCTTGTATGTGATGGTCTTTGGATGCATCTTGGTTATGGGATCGATCCGACTTGTGTCCGTGTACACTGTGGTCTTGATCTTGAACCAATCTATGTACTGGTTGTTGAACAGTATCTTCTCAAATTCCTTGCTCTTGATTATGGAAGCCACCTTCTCCTTGGTGAGGCTCTCCTTGGTGTAGTTGGTGTTGGACCTGATGTATGTGGTCCAGAAATCGTTGGCCAACTCCTGGTAATGGAAACCGTTCCTGACGGCGTCCTCGAAGAACTTGGTGACCGCTATGCCCGAACTGGCCTGTGCGGACATGGTGTTCTGTTTAGGTGGTGGCGCAAGAGTTTCAACCTCAGCCGCAAGTTGATCCGCTTCTGACAGTTGTGCAACCGATCCGGCACTGTTGGTGGTGCCTGCCTCATTCTTGTATTGCAGTCCTTTTTTCCCAAGTTCGGCGTCTATCTCAAACTTGTAGATGTCTGGGTAGTACCTCCGCTGTTCCTCGAACTCTTTTGTCATCTGATCGGACATGGCACGTTCCGCGGCTATGGCCCAATCATAAGGTGAGTTGCCCTCTATTGGCATCGAAGTACGTGGATACTTGAACCTGTCATCGAACGCAAGGTCGGTGTATGGCACCGCCATTACCTGATATCTGGCACCGCCCTCGTTCACGTCGAAGTCCACCCTGCTGATCAGTATGGGTATCTTACGTGTGTGGCTCTTGTTGGTGCTGTGTTTGGCGTATGGTCTCCCCTGGTCGTCGAACCCTTTGAACTCTATGGTCAACAACATGGGTGCGTCCTGGTAGTCAAGGAAACCGTTGATGGCAGTCGCGGCCCTGACCTTCTCTATGAAGGTGATACCGTATGGTTCGTGTATCTCGAATTCCATCTTCGTGAAGTTTCCTAGGTTACGTTCCGCGTTGGGTCCAACCGTTGACACCATGTTGACGTTCTCTATGAATAGATCATGTGCCCTGTCCAATATGTCTATGCTGTCTTGGTACTGCTCGAAGTATTTCTTCTTTTCAAAATCCTTGATCAAGGTCCTAAATGCCCCTGCCTCCTGATTATTTTCCTTGAACTGTCTTGTCTGCACACTGGCGTCACCTATGCCTCCGGTACGTGCCACTATGTCATGCACGGGATTGGTCAGGAACTTGGCTGTCCGTATCTCCTGCTCGGTGATGCCACTCAGTGTGAATATGGTGTTGAACGATGCGTACTGGTGAAGCACGTTGGGTTTCAAGAAAGGTTTACTGGCAGAACCTGATGTGGTGTATTTCTCCGCCATTTTAAATTCCTAGGTCTGAGTTGACGTTGCCGGGTTTAGGCAACTGTATGGTCACTCCTGGTTTGAAGTCGTATATGGGATCCTCTATCTGGTCTGGATTACGCTGTGCGAACACCCACCATAACCTAGGTGTGCCATAGAGGTCATATGCCAGCAGGTCTGGCCTGTATGCGTAGGTCCTCTCGATGGTGTAACTCTGGTCATCGTCTTCCGCAGTGATCGTCCTGGGTACGAATGTCTCTAGGTTCACATCATTTTGTGGTGTTGAGAAGTAAGGTGATGTCGCTGAATACTTGGCCATTAGATGAATCCTATCTCGTCTGTGCCTTTACCGTTCAACTTGCCACGTGCAAATTCAGACAGTGAGAAGTTCTTGATCGATTCCCTACTGTAGATCGGTGTCACCAACACTGATATGTTTGACAAAGTTGGTGCCCAGGTCTGTGACGTATCCAACTGAGGCAATCCAAAACGTTCTCTTGTCCTGGGACTCGAGTAGCCGTCTGGATTTTGTTTTGTTGAGATGTAGTCAATGCCCGGTCTTAATTCCACGTTGAACGTGTTCACTATCACTGGTATCTTGTTGAACATGTGATCGCCGTAACCCGACATGTGCATGATGGGTGGTGGGTTGCCTTTCAATGCTTGTTCTTTACCAAAGTACATCTTGGTTATGGTCCTCAGGAAGTTCACAGTTGCGACCCAGTGCTTGGCGTCATCTGAATTCTGTACTGGAAACTCTCCGATTATGTTCATTGAGTCCACCTGTGAGTTCTGGTATGCCTGGAATGGGTAGTTGCTGTGTGTCTGTGCCAACGGATTGTAGTTGGCAGAATGCTGTATCACCACCGCTGGTGTCAAGGGCCAGAATATGCCACGCGAAGGCACCAATGGTGCCAATAATTCATTGTTGGCCAGTATCGAGTTGTAGACTGCATCAGCGCCGTTCGGTATCTGTAATCTCACACGCCAGTCTGCTTTGTCGTTACGTCCGGACCATTTTGCTGTTGACTTCACTATCCTAGAGTCTGTAGAAATACCAGCACCCGTTAGCCTGCCCAAGGTCCTGTTGAAGATCCCTGATCCCACGTTCTTCACTATCTTTCCAATTTCTCCAAATGCCATTATAATGGTTGCTTTCCTTTGTAAAATTTCGTATACTTTAACTATATTTATAGGCATTATTCTAGGCACACTTAATTCACCATACGGCACGAATCAACACAATTTAAAGAGAAAAAATATGAAGAGAGTAAAGTACCTAAACAACAGAGATCTATTGCTACAAATACATGCCAGCAAGAACACGTACTGTTCGTATGTGGCACAGGAAGACTCGCAATATGACTTGATTGTACCAAATCTAAAAAAAGTCAATCCTAGTGCGGTGGCACAAGCCAGGAAGGCCAAAGCCAAAAGACTTACGCAGGAAGCGTGGGAGGATGCCAAAGCGGCAGGACTGAAAAAAATTAAACTATCAGACTACACAATGTCTCCGAGGAAGATAGAGAAAACGGATCTGGTATTCAGGGTAATGATGTTCGATCATGTGCCTATGGATGACCAGAGAAAAAAGAATCCAAAGACCACAGCAGACCATCACGCAAAAGTGAACTTCCCTCCATTCCAACATTATAGGTTTGATAAGAAAGGTAAACTGATCTGCGTTGGCAAATCACATTGGGTTGGCGGAATGAGCAACGGACATTTCTCTGTGGATCACGGTAAGATGACTAATCAATTAGCAATGATGTACATGAAACTTTGCGAACGTTATGGAACAAGAGCAAACTGGAGAGGGTACACATACAACGATGAGATGCAATCACAAGCACTGATGCAACTGTCACAGATTGGATTGCAGTTCGATGAATCCAAGTCAGACAACCCTTTTGCATATTACACAGCGGCCATAACAAATAGTTTCACAAGAATCTTGAACATTGAAAAGAAAAATCAAGCAATCAGAGACGACTTGTTAGAGTTCAACGGAATGATGCCCAGTTTCACAAGACAAAATGAGAATGAGACAGCAGGACCGTCATACCAAAAAAGAATGAAAACAGCACACGGAGATGTACATGCAGTCAACAAAACGACTCTAGCAAAACTCAACAAGACCTTAAAGAAGAAAGGCAAACTAGATTCAGATGATTTTGATGATGTTCAATTTAAGAACAAGATAGACATGACTGATCATAAACCAATCGTAAAGAAGAAGTGGTAATCAATGGCATTCTTTAAAAAGGTAGCCTGTTTCACGGACATACACTTCGGCATGAAGGGTAATTCTAGGATACACAACGATGACTGTGAGGAGTTCGTAAAATGGTTTATAGAGCAAGCCAAAGCAGAAGGATGTGAAACTTGTATATTCTTAGGTGACTGGCATCATCATAGATCTTCAACCAATGTTTCCACAATGAACTACACAGTGTCCAACATGGAACGACTAGGTGCGGCATTTGAAAAAGTCTATGTTATCATGGGCAATCATGATTTATTCTACAGAGAAAAAAGAGAAATTAATTCTATGGAGTTTATAAGAAACATACCAAACATACATCTTGTCAATGAATGGATTGTTGAAGATGATGTTGCAATTATCCCGTGGATAGTGGGAGACGAATATAAAAAAATTGAAAAAATGAAACAACAGTATGTGTTTGGACATTTCGAACTGCCATACTTCAAAATGAACGCCATGGTAGAGATGCCTGACGTTGGAGGAATACAGACGGATCATTTTGCCAACTGTGGACAAGTGTTCTCAGGACACTTCCATAAAAGACAAATAATGAAAAACGTCACTTACATGGGCAACGCATTTCCACACAATTATGCAGATGCATGGGACGATGATCGAGGCATGATGATCATAGAAATGGGTGGCAAACCTAAATATATCAATTGGCCAGAGATGCCTAGATACATCACTATCAAAGTGTCTGAACTATTAGAAGATCCAGACAAGTACCTGAAACCAAAAATGTATGTGCGGGTAACACTGGATATTAAAATTAGTTACGAGGAAGCAAACTTCGTAAGAGAAACGTTTATAGACAAATATCAGTTGAGAGAACTACAACTGATACCGGAGCAGGTAGACAACGCACGGCAACCACTAGTGGAAGTGCAGAAGTTTGACAGCGTTGATCAAATCGTCATTAAACAATTACAGGGCGTGGACTCGGAAGTCTATGACAAGAACGTATTAACAGCAATTTACAACGATCTAGATGTCCAGAATTAGTAAACGTAAACTGATAAAAGCACTGAAGGGCGAATTCGAAGAGCCAACAATGACAAAGTCACAAATATTTGACATGTTCAAAAATCCGCCAACACAGGAAGAATGGTTGAAAGGCTACAAAGAATGGAAGAAGAAACAACTTGCTAACAATTAAAGAACTTACAGTAAAAAACTTCATGAGTGTGGGCAATCAGGCCCAGGCTATAAATTTCTCAAACAAGAGCCTTGTGTTGGTTATCGGTGAGAATATGGACCTAGGAGGCGATGATGCCGGTGCTAGGAATGGTACGGGCAAGACTACAATTATTAATGCATTATCTTATGTGTTCTTTGGCGAAGCATTGACAAACATCAGAAGAGACAATCTCGTTAACAAAACCAACGAGAAGGGCATGTTGGTGGGTGTAAAATTTGTAAAGAACGGAATAACCTACACAATCGAAAGAGGCAGAAAGCCACAGATATTTAGATTCTATGCTAATGACATAGAACAAAAGACCGAAAGTAACGAAGCACAAGGTGAGAACAGAGAGACGCAAGTAGAAATAAACAAGTTAATGGGTATGACCCATTCTATGTTCAAGAACATCATAGCACTAAACACATACACACAACCGTTCTTATCAACTAAACAAGCAGAACAAAGAGAAATTATCGAACAGTTGCTTGGCATAACTTTGCTGTCTCAAAAAGCAGACCTATTGAAAGAGAAACAAAAAGCAACAAAACAAATGCTCACCGAAGAGAAATTAAAAATAGATGCCAGGATCACTAGTAATGAAAAAATACAGGAATCCATAGAAAGCCTACAAATAAGATCCAACGCTTGGACAAAGCAAAAGAACGAAGACACAAAAAATTTCCAAGAGGCTATAGCAGAACTGGACAAAGTAGACAGTGAATTAGAGATAGCCAAGCACAAGAAACTGCAGAAAAGAACCGAATTACAAACTATGCTGAGAAGTCTCCAAAAAGAAAAAGCATACCATGAGGATTCTCTCACAAAAGCGGAAAGCACTGTATCGAAAACAAATGCTGATCTGGAATATGCAGAACAGCAAAAATGTCCGACATGTGAACAAGAACTGCACGACGACAAGCACACACATCTTGTGGACAAACTGAAAGTGCAACTCACAGAATCTGCAGACTACGTCACAAAACTAAAAACTGATCTTGCAAAAATACAACAGGGCATAGAAGAAGTGGGAGACCTAGGACAGGTTCCTGAAACATATTATGACACCATCGACGAGGCATATAACCACAAAGGATCGGTGAAGGACTTGCAAAGACAACTAAAACAAACTGAGAAAAAAGATGACACATATGCAGAACAGATTGCGGAAATGAAAAAATCTGCAATACAGGATATAGATTATGAGAAGGCAAACGAGTTAGAAGACCTGCATAGACACCAAGACTTCTTGTACAAACTGTTGACCGCAAAAGATTCATTTATAAGAACAAGA
>Ga0307488_10004081_pt1 | contig 12185 bp, 8 predicted proteins | sample SB02metaG_FD_202248 | JGI IMG/M metagenome (GOLD analysis project Ga0307488, IMG submission 202248) | Sea-ice brine microbial communities from Beaufort Sea near Barrow, Alaska, United States - SB 0.2 | ecosystem: Environmental > Aquatic > Marine > Coastal | place: USA: Alaska | collected 2017-05-06
TGCGGTGGCAACAAGGTACCGATGGGCAATGGCGTATCTATAACGATTTCCCAGAAGATTTACGTGCGTTTAGTGAAGCAGATGGTGTGCTGACCTTTGATTATCTGCTTGACAGCACTCCTACCTCACCGGTCTGGCTGCAAATGAGTTGTATGGATCAATGTGCCAGTGATCTGGACATAACAGAACACCTGAAAGTGGATGCTGCTAATGGCTGGCAAAGTCTTACGGTTGCGCTAAGTTGTTTTACAGGTAAAGGAGCAGATCTTGGCCAGGTAATTTCGCCTATGGCAATACGGGCAAGTGGCAACCTGACCCTGGCCTTATCAGATATATCTGTCCAACCCTCCGCCGCAAACACTGCCATCGTGAGATGTGATTAATGCGTCGTTGAAGTATCGCCCGTCAAACCAGTAATAAAATTTATATGACAGCTGTCCTGTCTGCCATATAAAGCCCAATGCCGAGTCGGATCCTATTTTTGATGCACTCGGCATTTTTTTAACACTCCTTCCAATATCCCCTATAGACAATGTCTCTTTATATTTCTTATCTTTTATATCTCACGGTTTGATGAAGCCATTGCTTTTGTAAGCGCTTACATGTATGTTATAGAATTGTAAATCACATGTTAACATTACACCCTTTCATAATTTAATGGATAACGCCTGGGTGTCATTAACTACCCCGCTATTCTGTGTGCTTTTGCGTAGCTTTGCTTAGCAAAGCCGAAGGGAACAACGTTAAATATATATGTAAGCGCTTACAAGAATACGGAATAGCTCCTATAAAACCAAAACAAGAGAGAAGTTATGTATAAACTCAATCGAACATCACTAGGTGTAGTCGTCTTATTTTCCGGACTCGCCAGTGTTCCCTCATTCACCTTTGCTCAACAATGTCAAAATCCAACGCCAATCTGGGCCGACGAATTTGATGGCACGGCAATTGATACCACTAAGTGGGATGTCATGCTTGGGGATGGCTGTAGTTATGGCATTTGTGGCTGGGGCAATAACGAGCTGCAATCCTATCAAGCTGAAAATATTACCGTTGCAAACGGCATATTAAGCATATCAGCCAAGAAAGAACGAGTTCGAGCAAAAAATTACACCTCTGGGCGTATTCGCACCGCCAACATGCCCAGTGGCGGCCAGTGGACCAATGGGCGCTTTGAAGCGCGCATAAAGCTGCCCGATGGCACCGGACTGTGGCCGGCCTTTTGGATGCTACCTACCGACCCGGACGTGGGTTGGCCCATGAGCGGTGAAATAGATATTATGGAGGCTACCGGTCAGGCCGATATGTTTGCCTTTGGTACGCTGCACTATGGTCAACTCTGGCCAGACAATGAATGGACCAGCAACCGCATCCTTAAGCAGCCAGATAGCTGGTCTGCGGATTTTCATGAATATGCCGTTGAATGGGAGCCAAACGAAATCCGTTGGTATTTGGATGACGTACTGTATTCAGTCAAAACACCTGCCGACATGAGTGATTCTGCCTACTGGACCTTCGAGAACTACCAGTACCATTTTCTTCTTAACCTTGCCGTTGGTGGCAACATTGGTGGCACCGTAGACGACAGCATGTTACCTAATACCATGCAGGTAGATTATGTGCGGGTCTATGATTTTGGACAGCCGTCACTTAGTGGTGAACATATTGTTGAGCCTAATACGAGTCATAGTTACGCCATGATTGATGAGGCCGGCACCGGCAGTTCATATAACTGGACAGCTCCAACCGGCGACAGCTCAATCGCCAGTGGCCTGACGGTCAATTGGGGCACCACAGGGGGCACAGTAAATGTGGCCGTTACCAATAGTTGTGGCACCAGAAATCTGGCCCTTGACGTGCATGTACTGCCGGTATTGTCTCAGGAAATCATTCTGGATGATTTTGCAGGAAATAGTAGCCTTAGTTATCAAAGTTGGACTGGGGACTTTAATCAAAGTGTGGGCAACCCTGCCCCTGACGCAGTAAATAGTTCGGCGTTGGTGGCTCAATATACCCGTAATGTCGCCGAGCAATGGGATGTTATTGCGGCTGCGACCAGTTCAATACCCGATGTTGCTCCTTATATTTCCGGTGCTAAAAGCTTCTATATGGATGTGTATACTGCAGCCCCAGTCGGCACTGAAATATTAATCCAACTGGAAAACAGCAATGTCGCCACAGCGTCGAACTATCCAAGTGGTCGTCATTCAAAGTACATTGCCCATACCGAAGTACAGGATGCCTGGCAGCGCCTTAAATTTAAGCTTGAAGATCGCATCGATGGCGCGACCTCAGGTACCCAGGTTAACAGTGTAATAATGCTGATAGAGCCCAACGCGTTTGGCGGCGATACCTATTATCTGGATAACATTGATATCTATGGCGCACAGGGCGGCACTGGCGACCCCGGCACAGCGACCAGTATATCCGTGGGCAGTGTCGTTACCGACATACAAACAGCAGGTAAAGGTCAAAAGTTTGGCACGGCGACTATCACTGTCGCGGATGACCTAGGCAATCCGGTCGCGGGAGCCAGTGTTTCAGGTACCTTCTCTGGTAGCTGGACAGAATCTGCTTCCGGCATAACCGATGCTAATGGCAGCGTCACTTTTGTTACCAGCAATTCATTAGGAGGCGGGGTAACGGTTAACTTCTGTGTAAGCAGCTTAAGTGGGGATTTACCTCACGATACAAGTAACAGCGCTGGATTGTGTCCGTAAATCAAGAATAGTTTAGGGATATCCAAAAAAACACCGAAGGTAATGACTTCGGTGTTTTTTTATATAAGCGACTTTAACCCTTCATATCCATAGCGCACTGATAACAGACATCAAGCTAATTCACCAACATACACTGTAAACTTAACGCAATTATGGGGCGGTATTGCCGTCAACCAATAACGCATCATCACCCACAGCGGCGCAACCTGCTCCTGTATCAGGTTGCACAGAGCACTCGCAGACCCTCACGTAATCAATGGATAACGTTTGTGGGAAAACACTTTCATCAATGCCAGTATCATTCACGCTAGCGGCCCAAGAACCAACCACAGCAAAGTTCAAGATCATATGGAAATTTTGATCAAATGGAGCATTACCAGCAGCGTTAACTAAGTTTCCATTGTTATCAACGTATTGGCTATACCATCCACTTTCGTTTTGGGTAGCGTAGTGAATGTCATCTACATACCAGCGGATCTCGCCATCTTCCCACTCGAGTGCGTAGTCATGAAAATTATCCGCAGGATTTGCATTGTCCCCTAAGGTAAATGACGCACCTGAATAGACATTTTCTGGCCAGGCTTTACCGTAATGCAAGCTACCATGCACTCTCGACTCTCTGGTAACTTTGCGGGAATTTCAAAACGTCCGTATGTCCAGTCACCTTTGTTCATGGTCCGCAACCTGGCAGAAGTATAGGGCAAGGTCGTCGTATTAGCAGGATCACCATTGATCTGAGCTGGCCCGGTAAAGTCCTCACGATATGCAACAATGTCTAACAGACCATCATGGACTAGTGCATTCTTATGTTGCTCGGTGTAACACTGCTACTCGTTATTACCGCCACCCCGGCAATTGACTTCAAATTCCCAGTTGTTCAAATCAATGTTGCTACCATCAAATTCGTCACGCCACACCAAAATCTTGTACCCTTTAAACAGCAGTCATATACGGTAAATAGCTTGCTCAAAAAAGTTGCTTACAATTATTTATAATAATTAGATCAATTTTGTTAAATTTTCACCCACAGGAACAGATGCTCTTACTACAAGCCTAATTTTTAATTAATATGTTTATAATCAATTATTTAAAAATATAATATTGGCATTAATAACGTGCCTCAATAGCGCCAATGGGGCGCCAAGCCATAGTTAAATACGGTTTAAGTATCAGACCGTTAAAACCAGTTGTTAATTTTTTGTTGACCTATCAAAGCAAATGTTCTAACTTTAATGTAAGCGCTTACAGGTACGTTCGGATTAAAATGAAAGCGCTTTCAAGCAGGTAGACGCAATTGCTCATTGAATATTAGTACAGAGGACACACACAAATGAACACATTTTATAAAACACGAATAGCGACCAGTTTGTCGTTAATCTTAGGGGCCTCTGTAATGGCTCCCGTATCAGCCCAGGAAACCCCTGACAATGATCTAGAAGTCATTCAGGTTAAGGGTATCCGCGGCAGCCTGATCCAGGCAATGGACATTAAACGTTCATCAAGTGGTATTGTTGATGCGATTAGTGCCGAAGACATTGGTAAATTCCCTGATACTAACTTAGCTGAATCTCTACAGCGTATTACTGGTGTCTCAATAGACCGTTCTAACGGTGAAGGTTCTAAAATTACTGTTCGTGGTTTAGGTCCAGACTTTAACCTAGTAACCTTAAATGGACGTCAAATGCCTTCGTCCAACCTTGAAGCGACAAGCATAAGCAGCTCACGCTCTTTTGATTTTGCTAATATTGCCTCTGAATCTATCAGTGGTGTAGAAGTTTATAAAACAGCAAAAGCAGATGTTTCAAGTGGTGGTATCGGTGCTACTGTCAATATACAAACAGCAAGACCCCTAACTACTCCAGGACAAAAAGCGTCTATCGGTGTGAAGGGTGTAATGGACCAATCAACTGACGAAGGTGATAGTATAACCCCTGAGATTTCAGGTATTTATAGTAATACTTTTGCCGATGATACTATTGGATTTGGCGTTTCATTTAGCCATCAAGAACGAAATGGTGCGACTAAAGAAGCGGTTGTTCCACAATGGCATACTCAACAAATTGCACCGATTGACGGCTGGAATGGTGGTATCGCCGATTCTGATTTCGTAGATGGTGTTGATACATTCAACCGCCCTCAACAATTTCGTTACAACTTTACAGAGTTCGAACGCACAAGAGATAATGGACAGCTTGTTTTTCAATATGCTCCTAGTGAAGATATCACTTTCACTGCAGATTATACCTTTTCAGAACAGAAGATTGAATCTACATCAAACGGTATCGGTGCTTGGTTTTGGGAAGGTGAAATTGTTGATGGCAGCGTAAATGAATTCACAACAGATAGTACAAATCACTCCCCTGTTGTTTGGCATTCAAATGCAGGTCCTGACTTATCATTCTCTACAGCTGAATTTGCCCAAATTAATGAAAATGATTCAATTGGCTTAAATTTAGAATGGCAAGTAACTGACAAGCTAAAATTTGAATTTGATTACCACGATTCATCAGCAATTTCAAAAGCAGATAGCCCCTATGGTAACAGCTCCACCATGGAGTATGCGGTTAACTCTCGTCAAAGTACTACCGTTGATTTCAGACCTGATTTTCCAGTCATGTCTATTGCACAAATAGACGGATTATCTGGCGCTCCAGATGAACTGATTACAACTGGTAGTTCTTTACGAAACAGCCTATTTGAAAATGATATAAATCAATTTCAAATAAAAGGTCAATACGTTTTTGATGATGGTGTTATAGATAGTATCGACTTTGGAATATCAAAAACTGAAAATGATGTTCGCGCTTCATTAATGACTGCTGAACGTGCTACCTGGGGCGGTGAAGGCAGTGTTGATGACGTTAGCGATAGCTTATTCACTGCGCAAAGTGTCTCTTCTGAATTAGATGACGTACCGACTACTGGCACCAATGCGGCGGGTGAAAGTTTTGACCTTTTTGACTTGTTCTACGAATTTGATTTTGTAGAGGCGTCTAATGAGGTTGCTTCTTATGCTGCTCCTGCTAATAGCGCAAACGAAGTTTCAGCTAACATTTGGCCTTGTGCTGATCGCTTTTGTGTCAATGAAAACTGGACAACTGACGAGCGTATAGCTGAAGAATATGTCGCCATTTATGCTCAAGCAAATATGAGCTTTGAAATTTCAGATATGTATCTAAAGGTATTAGCCGGTTTCCGTTATGAAGAAACAGATGTAGATGCAAGTGCTATGGTACCGGCATATACCGGTGTAAACTGGGTTTCTAACAACGAATTTTCGTTAGTTAATACCGGTGAAAGCGAGTTTAGTGATTTTAAAGGTGATTATAATAACTTTTTACCTAACCTTGATATCAGTTTAGAAATTACTGATGATTTGCTAGCGAGAGCGTCATACGGAAAAACTATCGCCAGACCTACATACAATCACATTCGAGGTGGTGTAGGTGTTGGTGAAGTAAGACAATCCTTCGCAACCGCTAGTAGTGGTAACCCTGGTTTAGTGCCTCATGAATCTACTAATATTGACTTGTCATTAGAGTGGTACTTTGATGAAGGAAGTTATGCGTCAATAGGTTATTTTAGAAAAGATGTTAAAAACTTTGTGGGTACACGCACAGTCCAAGATTCACTGTTTGATCTAAGGAGCCCTACCAGTGGACCTCGCTTTGATGAGGCGTTTGCTGCCGTTGGTAGTAGTGACAACACACAAATTAGACAATATATATTTGATAACTATCCGGAATCTACTACCGTAACAGGTGTAGACTCAGGCGGAACGACTACAGGACAAATACACTCTGTTGCTGCAGATGACCTGATTCAGTTTGATATTACTCAGCCATTTAATGAGCGTGATGCTGAAATAGACGGCTTTGAGGTTGCTTTCCAACATACATTAGAAAGTGGTTTTGGTGCACAAGCCAACTTAACGTTTGTAGATAGTGATGCACAATATGATGCTAGTGTTTTTGATGAGCAATTTGCACTTCCTGGTTTAAGTGATACTGCAAACTTAGTGGCTTTTTATGATAAAGATGGTATACAGGTTCGTGTAGCTTATAACTGGCGTGATGAGTTCTTAGTTTCTACTAACAACAACCTTAATAATCCGCGTATCAATGAGTCTTACTCACAAATTGATATTAATGCGAGTTATAACATAAATGAAAATCTGGTTGTGTTTGTTGAAGGAATTAACGTTACTGATGAAAAACAACGTATGTTTAGTCGTCACAGAAACGAATTGCTAAATGCCATCCAATCTGGTCCTCGTTACAATATTGGCGCTCGTTATACTTTCTAATGATGTAGCTGTATTTTAAAATAAACCGCCATTTGGCGGTTTTTCTATTAGTGAAAGTATATATATATTTATACTGTAGACACTATGCGAAACATTTGAAATAAAGAGAGATAGATTATGTCAAACCATCAAATGTTGAATAATGAGCAACATAAAAACTTAAAAATCAATACCAAAAGAAGCTCAGAATTAGGCGACAATGTAATGCTTACGCTTACATTTCCTAATGAGTTTTTCAACATACAAGCTTATTACCCAATCGTTTTCCACAAAGATAAAAAAACAGAAAAGTTTCATTCGTACGCATTACTTGGGTTAGAAAATACAGAAAATTTATTTTTAACCAAGGACGGGTGGGATTGTGGTTACCTTCCTCATACAATCAAAGCTCAACCCTTTTTAATTGGTTTTCAAAACCAAGAAAAAGACGGTGACATACAAAAACAAAGAGTTATTCACATTGATGTTGATAGCCCCAGGCTTAACACAGAGCAAGGTGAGGATATATTTACAAAATTTGGTCAAAACACTTCCTTTATAGAACATATGGGCGAAATTTTAGGGGAGATAGATAAAGGTATTGAAGAGAGCCAGGATTTTGTAAACGCACTGACCGAGTATAACTTACTAGAAAGTTTTGTTTTTGATATAGAACTAATAGATAAAAGTCAAAATAGATTATCTGGATTCTATACTATTAATGAAGAGGTTCTGAATAACTTATCACCTCAAGACATTGCTGAATTAAGCAGTAAAGGATTTTTAAAACCTATATATATGGCTTTAGCGTCGATTCTAAATATGAGTGAATTAATCAAAAGAAAAAACAAACGGTTACAGACAAATTAGAGAAATAAAATGTTAGGAACTCTTAAAGAAGTTGCCATAGTAGAGGGCATATCGGCTTCCGATGTTCCTTCTTTCATATACAACTCGAAACAACCTATTGTTTTAAAAGGTTTTATTGACGATTGGCCGATAGTTAAAGAAGGTCAAGAGTCTGAAGGAGCATTACAAAAATATCTATTAAACTACGCTAATGACGCAAATTTGGTCATTAACCACGGTACACCCGACATTGATGGGCGCATATTTTACAACGAAGAACTTACCGCTCTTAATTGTAAAGCGTACAAAATGTCTTTAGCAGACTTATTTGGGCATTTAAGTGATCACAAGTGTGATAAAAACCCTCCTCTTTATTATATGGGCACTACGTCCGTAAAAGCATATTTTTCCGATTTAAGACAGGAAAATGATATTCATATAGAAGGGAAGTCACCTGTTATGAATATGTGGATGGGGAATCAAAGTACCATACCTGCTCATTACGATGTACCTAACAATATTGCCTGCAATATATATGGAAAAAGGCGTTTCACTTTATTTCCACCCGAGCAGCTTGACAACCTTTACATTGGTCCTCTTGATTTTACACCTGCGGGACAATCGATTAGCCTGGTTGACTTTAAAAATCCCGATTTTATTAAATACCCAAAATTCCAGCAAGCCTTAAAGCATGCACAAGTCGCAGAATTAGAAGCTGGTGATGCATTATTTTTACCCAGCATGTGGTGGCATCATGTTGAAGGTTTAACTCATTTTAATTTATTAGCGACATTTTGGTGGACAACCACTGACCATCTTATTGATGAGTCTGGTAACGCTTTGCTTTATTCAATTATGGCGCTCAGACATTTACCTGAAGATAAAAAAGATATCTGGTTAAATTTATTCAAGCATTATATTTTTGATGCCGCCCCACTAGATCATATTCCAGAGCATGCTAAAGGCATACTCAATCCTCAGGATGAAAAAACACTGCGAAGTTTTAAAGATTACCTAATTAGACGATTACGCTATTAGAAAGGAATTAAAAATGAATGATATGTCAGAAGTAAAGAATGTTGTTATCGCCGGAGGAGGAACCGCTGGCTGGATGGCTGCGGCAGCATTAGCAAAACTCATTGGCAATACATTAAATATCACCTTAGTTGAATCAGATGAAATTTCAACGGTTGGTGTTGGTGAAGCGACAATCCCGCCCTTGTTAACATTTCATAAATTATTAAAAATAGATGAAGCTGAATTCATGAGTAGCGTAAACGCAACGTTTAAGCTAGGCATCAATTTTGAAAATTGGAAAGATACAAATAGTCAATATTTTCATTCTTTTGGTACCACTGGTAGAGATTGTTGGGCCACCACATTTCTACAATTTCATAACCGAGGTAAACAAGAAGGATATGATGCAAGTTATGAGCAATATTGTCTGGAGTTGCAAGCGGGCTTGAGTGGGAAATTTGCTCATCTTCCAAATAGTGGTTTGAAATACGCTTACCATATGGATGCAACTTTATACGCAAAATTTTTACGCAAAATATCTGAAAAGCACGGCGTAAAAAGAATAGAGGGTAAAATTGAACGGGTAAATATTGATGAAAACTCTGGTTTCATCAAATCTCTTTCATTACTTTCAGGTAAAACGATTGAAGGAGACCTCTTTATTGACTGTACAGGTTTTAAAGGCCTGCTGATTGAGCAAGCTTTGCATACAGGTTACGATGATTGGTCACATTGGCTGCCATGCGATCGTGCTGTTGCTATTCAAACCGAGAGCACTGAAGAGCCTAAACCTTATACCCGTTCTATTGCTCATGAGGCCGGATGGCAGTGGAAAATACCATTACAAAATAGAACAGGTAACGGACTGGTCTATTGTAGTCGGTATTTGACTGATGAAAAGGCTGAGAAACTGTTAATTGAAAACATTGACGGAAAGCCGCTGAAGAAACCATTGTTTCTAAAGTTCACCCCGGGTCAACGGCGCAAACATTGGAATAAAAATTGTGTAGCATTAGGGTTATCAAGTGGTTTTATTGAACCATTAGAGTCTACAAGCATACATTTAATTCAAAGGGGAATTATTCGACTTATGCAAATGTTCCCTAAAAAAGGGATCACTGACACGATAATAAATGAATATAATTCTCAAGCAGAAGATGAAGTCAGATACATTCGAGACTTTATAATTTTGCACTACCATGTCACGAATAGAAATGATTCAACTTTTTGGCGTTATTGTAACAAGATGGATGTGCCAAGTTCATTGAGCCATCGTATTCAATTATTTAAAGAACACGCTTATGTATTTAAAGCGCCATGGGACTTATTTGCTGAAAATTCCTGGATCCAGGTGATGTTAGGACAAGGTTTGTCCCCCGAAGGCCACCATCCTATCGCTGATATGATGTCAACAAATGAACAAGAGATGTTTTTAAATGGCATTAAAAATTCGATTGAGCAAACGGTGAAGTCTCTGCCTACCCATAAACAGTATTTAGATCAATATTGTAAATCCAAAGGCTGAATGCCCTGGAAGCAGCCAGAGCCAACCTAAACCAGTTAATCGGCCTTTCCCAGACTGTAAATAACTTTGTGTAAGTGCCTTGTCAGGCGACAATTAATATTGGCCGCTTAACGGCCAATATTTTTATCGATTTTCAGTAAATAGGCAGGGCCAATCAATGCAGTCACGTCACCGTTTTATTTCCGGTAATATAGGATAATGATCCGGGTAATATTTGGTCTTGGTGGTTTTTAGCACCCCTCGTTTACCATTAATCCCGCGCGGACCCATTGGCGGTCGAGACGAGAATATGGCCAGGCCGCAGGAAAGGTAGCACTGACAGCCTTCTGGTCTAGCACCTTCTTCATGCGGCTAAAGGCCCGAGTGAAAACGCCCACACATTGAAATTCCCGCCCACTATTATCGCCATGGAAGACTTAACAATGCACTGGCAGATAACACAAAGCGCCTCCCGTGCTCCTACGCATTCCCTTTAAGCAAGGGAATGCGGATAACCAAATCCCAACCGACAATTAAAATACGGTGTTTAGCTGTTTCAATCGAACTGACCATAGCCTGATAATAATGGGTCCCGTCAATCAAAGGAGTGCCATAGTCAAAATGGCTTATTTTCCAGCCCTTTGCATCGGGCTTAAATAAAGAGAAAGCTTGGGTTGTCTGTCTCAGGTTCTCCTGATCAGACTTAACGCCAATTTTAGGTTATACAAAAAAATAACTTCATCCTGAACGAACATTTACGTGTTAAGCCAACGTCATAATCAAGCAGACAACCTCATGTCTGCCATTGCCTGCTCCCTGACAGGTAAAAATCGTCGCAATGACGTATATGTGGGTTTTTTAGCAAAAATGAGCGCTGAATGTCTGCCTTTTGAAATTAATTTAAATATTTATTTTTATTTGAAAATGGCCTGCAACCCCCTACCAGCGTGGGAATAGCCGGTTTTTTGAGCGTTTTTAACAGGGCTCCCTAGATAGTTTTCCGTTAATTGATGTGATCTAAGGGGAAATATCAGTTACACTGTGCTCGCAGGTTTCTGCAAACAATGAAATTATTAATTTATAAAGAGTATAGTATGAGTAAAGGTACAGTTAAGTGGTTTAATGCAGATAAAGGTTTCGGTTTCATCACTCCAGAAGACGGAAGCAAAGATTTATTTGTTCATCACTCAGAAATTAAAAACGGTGGTGGATATGCTACTTTGAACGACGGCCAAGCTGTTGAATTTGAAGTTGGCCAGGGTCAAAAAGGCCCATGCGCAAACAATGTAGTACCTGTTTAATTTATTAAACAAGTAACTACATAAAAGATTGTAAGTCGGACCGCCTCGCGGTCCGCAGCTTTCATCCAAACCCCCGTCATTCAGTAATATCCTTGATTCTTCCCCCAGTTTTCAAGTCAATACCCAATCAAATTTATTTTATCACCTTCCCCCTAATAATACCCCGTACATTATAAAAACACCCAGCAGTTTATTAATACCCTAACAGACACCACCCCACTATCATTAGCTTGGATCACTATGCTATTGCCTTAACTTGGCGAAATTAGGCCAATTGCCGTTTCCAATATCAATTTACCCGCAACGTCTGTGCCCAGTGATTAGTTTTGCTCTTCTCTGCAAAATACCAGTTTGTGTCCGTCACTCATAGCCACATCAAAGCGGTAACCGGCCACATCAAAATCTTGCAGTTGCTTAACGTCGGTCAACTGGTTTTGAATAATAAAACGCGCCATCATACCCCGGGCCTTTTTGGCAAAGAAGCTTATGATCTTGTACTGACCATTTTT
>Ga0307488_10004082_pt1 | contig 12184 bp, 8 predicted proteins | sample SB02metaG_FD_202248 | JGI IMG/M metagenome (GOLD analysis project Ga0307488, IMG submission 202248) | Sea-ice brine microbial communities from Beaufort Sea near Barrow, Alaska, United States - SB 0.2 | ecosystem: Environmental > Aquatic > Marine > Coastal | place: USA: Alaska | collected 2017-05-06
TTTTTTAGAAAATAATTTTTAATCTAATTATTAGTACAATACTCTAAATTTAATAGTTCCTTCTACTTCTCGAAGTTTTTTAATTACATTTTGATTGTATTCTTTATCTAAATCTGTAATTACATACCCTACCTTAGGATCGGTAGATAAATACTGACCAGTAATATTCATATCATATTTGGCCAATACTTTATTGATTTTTGCCATTACACCTGGAACATTATGATGTATATGTAAAAATCTATGTGCATTGGTCTGTCTTGGCAATCGAATATTTGGAAAGTTCACTGCATCTACAGTGTTTCCAGAATTGATATAACCCATCATTTTATTTGGAACAAAATCTGCAATATCTTTTTGAGCTTCTTCTGTACTTCCTCCTACATGTGGTGTTAAAATTACGTTTGGCAATCCTATTAATTTTGTATAAAAATTTCCGTTTTTCGCAGGCTCTTCTGGATATACATCTACAGCAGTTCCTGCAACTTTTCCGCTTTTTAAAGCTGCCACTAAAGCATCAATATCTACGACAAAACCTCGAGAAAGATTTACCAAATATGCACCGTCTTTCATTTGAGAAAACTCTTTTTCTCCAAAGAAATTTTTGTTGGCAGAATTGTCATCAATATGCAATGTAATTACATCTGAGATTGCTAGTAAATCTTTTAACTCATCAACTTTAGTTGCGTTTCCTAAAGCTAGTTGATCTTCAATATCATAATAATAGACGCTCATACCCATAGCCTCTGCTAAAATTGATAATTGCTTTCCAATATTACCATAACCTATAATCCCCAATATTTTACCTCGAACTTCTCGTGAGCCAATCGCTGTCTTATTCCATTGACCATTATGCAACTCTGTACTTCGTTGAAAAACACTCCGCATTAACATAATAATTTCTCCAATTGCCAATTCTACAACCGAACGTGTATTACTATATGGTGCGTTAAAAACAACGATTCCATTTTTTTTACATGTATCTAAATCAATCTGTTTTGTTCCAATACAAAAAGCACCAATAACCAATAATTTTTCAGCTGCCTCTATCACCTTCTTAGTGACTTGAGTTTTAGAACGAATTCCTAAAACATGGACATCTTGTAATCTCTCAATCAATTCATCTTCCGATAAACTTCTTGAAACAGTTTCTACTGTAAATCCATCACCTGATAATTTATCAAAAGCATCTGGATGTACATTTTCCAACAATAAAATTTTAATTCTATGCTTAGGATACGATATATTTCTTGGAAGTTTATTTACAAATAAAAACTCATCTAAATTCGGAGTTACATGATCCGCATTTTCTGTTGTTTTATCTCTTGATACATTTTCAGTATATGCAAAAAACTTATCCGCAACTCCTGCTTCTCTGGTTACATAGTCACTATATCCATCACCTATAACTTGAATCTCTCCTTCTAAATTTAAATCACGTAAACATTGAATTTTTCCATTATGAGTAGCCAATACATTTTCTTCATCAAAACCGATAATTGCTCCATCAGCGCCAAACTTGAACTCATTTGCAAAAACCCTTTCCGAAGGAATATTATAATCTATTACTATATCATCTATAAACTCTTTAAATCCACAAGACACAACGTAAATGTCATCTGAGAACTTTTCAAAAAACTCTTTATTATTCTCTATAGAATTTGATACTTCCTTTTTTAATTTCACAATCAATTCACTTAAATCGGCCTTATTCGCTTTCAGTAATTTAATTCTTCTTTCTAGTGATTCTGTAAAAGAAATTTCACCATCAATTCCCAAATTTGTAATGTCAATTATTTCTTGAATAATTTCATCTTTTCTAGGGTTATTGACCAAGGTGATTTCGGCTAAAACATCCAACGCTTCTACTCTTGTTAATGTGCTGTCAAAATCGAATATATAATTTCTTTTTACAGTGCTCATTTGTATTGTTCTTAAGTCTATAATTAGCTGGTAAATCTACAAAGTAAATCAATCAATAAGAAGTCTTTTTAAAATTTTATTGTATCTGTTTTATTCGCATTAGATATAACTGAAAACAATAAAAATACCTAGTAAAAGTTATGAAAACATTAAAATCAAGATCCACCAAAAAATAGGCAATGATTCTACCCAGAAAGCGCTGTAATATTTTGATTGTTTTGCTGTTGAACGCATTAATAAAAATAACAATACAAAAAAAATTATTAAAAAGACGGTTCTAAAATAGGTGTTTGGTGCAATCATAAATTCCAACACTAAACAAAGTAACAATAAAACATAACCAACTTTTTTAGCATTCTCTACACCTATTTTCTGTGGAATCGTTCTTAAACTTTCTCCATCATAGTTTATATCGCGAATGTCAAATGGAAGTGTCAATGCGATAACAAATAGTAAACGCAATACAAATAGCAAAATGACTTCCAGACTTATGCTTTGCTGAACATCTATAATTGGCAACAATACTGTAACCCCTGCCCAAACTAAAGAAATTATAATAATTTTTATCGACGACACGTTACGTAAACTCTTCTTAAATCCTCCTAAAAACGGAATGGCATAAAGTGCTGTTACTATTCCGAAGGAAAGTAAAAAAAATATGCTTTTAAACGACAATTGACCTCCATAATAGCACGTTATCACAAAACAAATCAGTGAAAAAATCTGAATGATTTTTAAATTACTTGTAAGACTACGATGGTGTAACTTGGCAATTCCTGCATATTTTACGAAATTATAAGCAGTTATACTTCCAAAAAAAATAGTATAATTCAAGGTTTCATTATACGGCAAATCAAAATACAATTCTGTGATTCGTAAAAACGCATAAACCGCTAATGCCACATGAATACTAGCATTTATATAAAATTTAAAAAGAGACTCTAAATACTTCACAGAACAAAAATAGCTTTTCTGTTAATAACCTTACATTTTGGTTGATAAAATATAGTAAGCCAATCAAAAAACTCTACGATTTTAATTACTTTTGAAATCCCATAATCAAACAACTAAATAAATGAACACAAATTCATTTCAATTACGACATATTGGCCCTAATACAGAAGAGCAAAAACAAATGTTGGCAACTATAAAAGCTGATAATTTTGAACAACTAATTTCTGAAACTATTCCTGATGATATTAGACTAAATAACGGTTTAGTGCTATCACCAGCAATGAGTGAATACGAATATCTACAACACATAAACGAATTAGGAGCGAAAAATAAACTTTTTAAAAGTTATATTGGTTTGGGTTATCACGAGGCTATTGTTCCTAGTGTTATACAACGTAATATTTTAGAAAATCCAGGATGGTACACTGCATACACACCATATCAAGCTGAAATAGCGCAAGGTCGATTGGAAGCATTGTTGAATTATCAAACTATGGTTTGTGATTTAACAGGAATGGAGTTGGCAAATGCATCATTACTTGATGAAGGGACTGCTGCTGCGGAAGCAATGACATTGCTGTATGACGTTCGAGAACGTCCTTTGAAAAAAGCAGGCGCGAATAAGTTTTTTGTTTCTGAAGAAATTTTACCTCAAACTTTATCCATTTTAAAAACACGCTCTACACCTATCGGAATAGAATTAGTTATTGGAAATCACAATGATTTCGATTTCTCTGAAGGTTTTTTTGGTGCAATTCTTCAATATCCAGGAAAGTACGGACAAGTATATGATTATACCGCTTTTATTGCAAATGCAAAAGAGAAGCATATAAAAGTAGCCGTTGCTGCTGATATTTTATCATTAGTGAAATTACAAGCTCCAGGAGAATTTGGAGCAGATGTAGTTGTAGGAACTACACAACGTTTTGGAATTCCATTAGGTTACGGAGGTCCTCATGCAGGATATTTTGCCACAAAAGATGCCTATAAAAGAAGTATTCCTGGACGAATTATTGGAGTCACCAAAGATGTTGATGGTGGACGCGCTTTACGTATGGCTTTACAAACTCGTGAGCAACATATAAAACGTGAAAGGGCAACTTCTAATATTTGTACTGCGCAGGTTTTATTAGCTGTTATGGCTGGAATGTACGCGGTATATCACGGGAAAAGTGGATTGCAATATATTGCTGATAAAGTTCATTCTGCAACTGTAACTCTTTCAAATGCTTTATCCGATTTAGGATTTGAGCAAACAAATTCATCTTATTTTGATACAATTACTGTAAAAGTAACTGCTAAAACATTAAAAACTGTTGCAGAATCAAACGGAATCAACTTTAATTATATTGATGATAACACTGTTTCTATTTCTGTAAACGAAACAGTTTCTTTAAAAGAAATAAACAAGATTGTCAATTGTTTTACACAAGCATTTAACCTAAAAAACACTTCAGTTTTAGAGTTTTCTTCTTCAAATACTATTTTAGAAGCTGTTAAAAGAAACACTTTATTTTTAGAAAACGAAGTGTTTAACTCGTATCAATCAGAAACTGAAATGATGCGTTATATTAAAAAATTGGAACGTAAAGATTTAGCATTGAATCATTCTATGATTGCTTTAGGGTCTTGTACTATGAAACTAAATGCAGCATCAGAAATGTTACCTTTAAGTAATCCAAATTGGGGAAACATACATCCTTTTGCTCCTTTAAACCAAGCTGAAGGTTATCAATTAATGCTTAAAAATTTAGAAGAACAATTAAATGTTGTGACGGGTTTTGCTGGAACATCTCTTCAACCCAATTCTGGAGCTCAAGGCGAGTTTGCTGGATTAATGGTGATAAGAGCATATCATAAATCAAATGGTGATACTAGAAATATTTGTTTGATTCCTGCTTCTGCACATGGAACAAATCCTGCCTCTGCAGTAATGGCTGGAATGAAAGTTGTGGTTACGAAAACGGATGAAAGAGGGAATATTGATGTAGAAGATTTACGTGCCAAAGCAGAATTACATAAAGACAATCTTGCAGCCTTAATGGTTACGTATCCTTCAACGCATGGAGTATATGAAAAAGCCATTAAAGAAATTACACAAATTATTCATGATAATGGTGGACAGGTGTATATGGATGGTGCAAACATGAATGCTCAAGTTGGATTGACAAATCCGGCTACTATTGGAGCTGATGTATGTCACTTAAATTTACATAAAACATTTGCCATTCCTCATGGAGGTGGAGGTCCTGGAGTTGGACCAATCTGTGTTGCGCCACAATTAGTACCATTCTTACCTACCAATCCTATTATAGAAACTGGAGGAAAGAAAGCGATTACTGCAATATCTGCTGCTCCTTGGGGATCAGCCTTAGCTTGTTTAATCTCTTACGGATATATTACTATGTTGGGTGCTGATGGTCTAACAGACTCAACCAAAATTGCTATTTTAAACGCTAACTATATCAAAGAACGGTTACATGGCCACTATGAAACTTTATATACAGGTGAAAAGAATCGTGCTGCACACGAAATGATTTTGGATTGTAGAGAGTTTAAAAATAATGGAATTGAAGTTGTTGACATCGCAAAAAGATTGATAGATTATGGCTTCCATGCGCCTACTGTTTCTTTTCCTGTTGCCGGAACAATTATGATTGAACCGACAGAATCCGAAAGTACAGCGGAATTAGATCGTTTTTGTGACGCATTGATTTCTATAAGAAAAGAGATCCTTGAAGCAACTAAAGAAAATGCTAATAATCCATTAAAAAACGCGCCTCATACACAAGAAATGTTAACTGCTGATGAATGGATATTACCCTATACAAGAAAGCAAGCAGCATTTCCATTGGAATATATAGCAGATAATAAATTTTGGCCTTCTGTACGTCGTGTAGATGATGCTTATGGAGATAGAAACTTGATCTGTTCTTGTAATCCAATTGAGGATTATATGTGATCTACTAAAACGTTAACTTAAAAAAAACAATCAAAGTCGTTTCCACTTATTTTTAAAAGTGTTATTTTTACTGACTTATAAATATACATTTTTTATGAAGCCTATTACAAAAGAAACTTATATAGATTGGTATAAAAACATGTTGTTCTGGAGAAAGTTTGAAGACAAGCTTGCAGCAGTATACATACAACAAAAAGTAAGAGGATTCTTACATTTATACAACGGTCAAGAAGCAGTATTAGCTGGTGCATTGCATGCAATGGATTTGACAAAAGATAAAATGATTACAGCATACAGAAACCACGTTCAACCAATAGGAATGGGAGTTGATCCCAAAAGAGTATTTGCTGAATTGTATGGAAAAGTTACTGGAACATCTCAGGGTATGGGTGGATCAATGCATATTTTTTCTAAAGAACATCGTTTCTATGGAGGACATGGAATTGTAGGTGGCCAGATACCTCTTGGTGCTGGAATTGCATTTGCAGATAAATATTTTGGAAGAGACGGTGTAACCTTAACTTATTTTGGTGATGGTGCTGCACGTCAAGGTTCTCTTCATGAAACGTTTAATATGGCAATGCTTTGGAAATTACCTGTAGTTTTTATCGTTGAAAATAATGGTTATTCAATGGGAACATCCGTGGAGAGAACAGCCAATCATACGGATATCTGGAAATTGGGATTAGGTTATGAAATGCCTTGTGGTCCTGTAGATGGAATGGATCCAGTGAAAGTTGCTGAGGCAATGCACGAAGCAATTGAAAGAGCAAGAAGAGGAGATGGTCCTACATTTCTAGAAATGAAAACCTATCGTTACCGTGGTCATTCGATGTCTGATGCACAACATTATAGAACCAAAGATGAAGTTGCTGAGTACAAAAAATTAGATCCTATTAAGCAAGTATTGGATGTGATTTTAGAAAATAAGTACGCAACACAATCTGAGATAGACGAAGTAATGAAAGATGTAAAAGGTCGAGTTGAAGAATGTATGGAATTTGCTGAAGAGTCTGCATATCCTGAAGTTAAGCAGTTATACGATATGGTGTACGAACAAGAAGATTATCCATTTTTATCACATAAATCATAAGTTATGGCAATAGTAATTAATATGCCTCGTTTGAGCGATACCATGGAAGAAGGTACTGTTGCTTCATGGCTTAAAAAAATTGGAGATACGATTGAAGAAGGAGATATTCTTGCTGAAATTGAAACTGATAAGGCGACTATGGAGTTTGAATCTTTTAACGAAGGGACATTACTACACATAGGAGTTCAAGAAGGAGAAACTACGAAAGTAGATGCCTTACTTGCAATTATAGGGGAAAAAGGAGAAGATATTTCAAGCTTGTTAACTGAATCTAGTACAGATTCTTCTGAAAATGAAGATGCAATAGAAGAACCAATTGTAGAAAAAAAAGTTTCTTCAACAACTGAAGATAAACTTCCTGAAGGAGTCATTGTTGTAACCATGCCACGCTTAAGTGATACGATGGAAGAAGGAACAGTTGCTTCATGGTTGAAAAAAGTCGGAGATGTTATTGAAGAAGGAGAGATTCTTGCCGAAATTGAAACTGACAAAGCAACGATGGAATTTGAATCGTTCAATTCTGGAACATTATTATTTATCGGATTGAATGAAGGTGAAACTGCTATAGTAGATTCACTATTAGCAATTATAGGACCTGCAGGAACAGATGTTTCAGGAATTGTCAGTAGTTTTAAATCTGGTAGCGCCAATCCTTCTGCTGAAAAGAAAGAAGAAAAAGTTGCTGTTATTAAAGAAGAAAAAACAACTGAGGTAAAACCAATTGTTGCAGAAAATTCTTCTACTTCAAATGAGCGCTTATTCGTTTCGCCATTAGCCAAAAAAATGGCAGATGAAAAGGGAATTCAACTTTCTCAAGTTTCAGGATCAGGAGAAAACGGTAGAATTATCAAGCGTGATATTGAAAATTATACTCCAGCAACACAACAAGTAACAGGTTCTGTTGCAAAATTTGTTGCATCTGGACAAGAAGATTTTGACGAAGTGAAGCATTCTCAAATGCGTAAGATAATTGCGAAGCGCCTAGGTGAATCTAAATTTACAGCTCCACATTATTATCTTGCAGTAGAGTTTGACATGGAAAATGCGATGGCTTTTCGTGCACAATTTAATTCTATTCCTGATACGAAAATTTCATACAACGATATGATTGTGAAGGCTTGTGCTCTTGCATTGAAGCAACATCCACAAGTAAATTCTCAATGGTATGATGACCGAATGAAGTTAAATAACCATGTACACATTGGAGTTGCAGTAGCAGTTGAAGATGGATTGGTTGTACCTGTAGTAAAATTTGCGAACGAGCAATCTTTACCACAAATAGGTACTGCTGTGAAGGATTTTGCTGGAAGAGCAAGAATTAAAAAGTTAACTCCTGCCGAAATGGAAGGAAGTACTTTTACAATTTCTAATTTAGGAATGTTTGGGATTGAAAGTTTTACTTCTATTATCAATCAACCAAATTCAGCAATATTATCTGTAGGAAATATTGTTCAAAAACCAGTTGTTAAAAGCGGACAAGTCGTTGTAGGAAATACAATGAAATTAACACTTGCTTGTGACCACAGAACAGTTGATGGAGCAACAGGATCTCTATTTTTACAGACATTGAAAGAGTTTATTGAAAACCCTGTGACAATGCTAGTTTAATAAACATTCAACATTTTATAAAAAACGCTTTTCGAGAGATTAGCGTTTTTTTATGCTTTTATATTGCTTGACTTTGTTATTTTTTTTGGCTAACTTTATATATCACACGATAAAATTTATTAAAACGAAATCTTATCTTATCGTTGTAAACAATACTAAAAATTACACTAAATGAAATTAAAATATATTGATTCAATAAGAGGTGTAGCGATATTAATGGTGATATTAGTACATACATCACAAAGAATTATTGGTTTAAATTTTTTAACTAAATGGATTGCAGAGTATGGACAAATGGGAGTTCAGCTTTTCTTCGTAGCATCGGCATATACCCTATGTTTATCTGCTTCATATCGAGAAAACGAAAGTGAAAAAATAAAAAAATATGCAATTAGAAGATTTTTTAGAATTGCTCCCATATATTACTTGGGGTTATTAGGATATTTCGTACTTTCTTTAATTGAATCAATTTATAGGAATGGTGACATAGTTATACCTGTTAAATATTCTTTTGAAAATATAGTCAGTAACCTATTCTTTATACACGGATTTTACTCACCCGCAAACAATAATATTGTTCCTGGTGGTTGGTCGATAGGAACTGAAATGGCTTTTTATTTAGTTTTTCCCATTTTATTTTTTATAGCTAGAAAAAAAATAAACGAATCATTTATAAATGTTGCTATATGGATTGCATTAGGTTTTTTTTCCTCTCAAATTGTTTTACTAATTCTAAAGTTAAATGGAATAAATATTGTAAACAATAATTTTGTTTATTTCAACCTTATTAATCAAATACCAGTCTTCTTCATAGGGATTGGATATTATTTTATCAAACCTCAAGATAATTTAAATTACAATTGGTTGTTTGATTTAGCCGCTTTTATTATACTCACAATTGTTTCTATGTATTTATGGCATAAAGTGAGAATAAGTTATTTATTTTCAGTAATCCCCTTTATATCTGGTCTTAGCTTCATATTCCTTATGGAGGTTTTTAGAAAAAAAGAATTTTTAAATCAAAACTTATTAGTTCGAATAGGGAAAGTTTCTTATTCAATGTATATCTTTCATTTTATTTTTGCTCATACTATTACAGGTTATATTTCTCCTAAATTGGTTAACGTTTTAAATAGTGAATTTTCATTAATATTATTCTTTGTTATAGCAACATTAGGTTCTTTTGGTCTTGCTTTATTTTCAGAAAAATATATTGAAAAACCCTTTATAAACTTAGGAAAAAAAATCATCTCAAGGCTGAAAACTACTGTTTACAACACCGTATAAAATTAATTGCTAGTTCAAGCCAATTCACAAAAGTCATCGCGGACTTTCTATCTTTGATTTATCTGCTGACTTCGTGCTTAAATCACGCAACTAATCTTATACATCAACGACAAATAAAATTACACAATACGCTTTAACTCTGTTTTGTAACAACACCAAAAATAAACGCATAAAAAATCCTCAACTTTCGTTGAGGATTTTTTAATAATATATAATCTAAATATTACTTTTTAAACTTAGCATATTTAGTTTTGAACTTGTCAATACGTCCTGCAGCATCTATTAATTTAGATTTTCCAGTGTAATATGGATGAGAAGTTCTTGAGATCTCAAGTTTTACTAAAGGGTATTCAACACCATCAACGTCAAGTGTATCTTTAGTATCTGCAGTAGAACGCGTTAAGAACACATCATCATTGGACATGTCTTTGAATGCTATGATTCTATAATTTTCTGGGTGTATACCTTTTTTCATTTTTTAAATATTTAACGCAACGCTTTTTGACGTTGCTAATTTTAAGACTGCAAATTTAACTATATTTTTTATATTACAAATAATAAAAAGTGTTTTATTTGTATATTACATAACATTAAGAAAAAACCAAAAAATGCATTTTAAAAATAGCGCTATTCTCCTAATAATTACATTATTACTTATTTCCTGTAAGTCAGAGCATAATTTTATCTTGAAAACACCTAAGAAACTGAAAATCAATGATAAAATGACAATTTCTTTTTCTGATAAAAATGATAACCCTATCGATTCTGTTCAATTTTCAATTGATAATAATAAGATTACTACGAGTAATAATCTTTCGACTTCAATAGATATTTCTAACTACAGATTAGGCAGACATACTGTAAATGCACTTGTTTTTTATACTAATAAAACAAAAAAAATAACAAATACTGTTTATTTTTTAGCAGATACTGCTCCTGAAATTTATGATTACAAAATTTTAAATACGTATCCTCATGATAAAGATGCTTATACACAAGGTCTAGAAATTCACGATGGATTTATCTATGAAAGCACTGGACAGAAAGGAAAATCATCACTTAGAAAAGTCGAATTAAAAACTGGAAAAGTATTGCAAAAGATTGATTTAAGTAAGCAATATTTTGGTGAAGGAATAACACGGTTTGGTGATGAGATTTTTATGCTGACTTGGCAAAACGGTGTTGGTTTTATTTATGACTTTGATACATTTGAAAAAAAAGGAAGTTTTAAATATAAAAACAGTCGTTTTGGCTGGGGAATAACTAATGATGGTGAAAAATTGATTAAGTCTGATGGTACAGAGAAAATTTGGTTTTTAAATCCAGAAACGCAAGCAGAAGAAAGTTATATTGAAGCCTATACAGACAAGCGTAAAGTGGAACAATTAAATGAACTAGAATATGTAAACGGCAAAATTTACTCCAATATTTATGGGCAAAATTCCTTACTGATTATCAATCCATCTTCTGGAAAGATTGAAGGCATTGCTGATTTAAGAGGTTTACGTGATAAAGTTGATCAACATCCAAGTCTTGACGTTTTAAACGGTATTGCTTATGATAAAACGACCAACAAATTGTATGTTACTGGAAAAAATTGGAGTAAACTATTTGAAATAGAACTCATAAAACAATAAAAACTCCTTATAAAAGTTATATTTTTACACAGAATCATTTATCCCATTTCATGAAAAATACTTGGCTTGTTCTTGCTCTTATTTCTATCGTAATGCTTTCTTCATGCCGTGATGATTTTGAAACTATTCCAAGTACTGGAGAACTTCGATTTTCTAGAGACACTGTTTTTTTAGATACTGTTTTTACCAATATCGGTTCGAGTACTTATAATTTAAAAGTGTACAATAAAAGTAGTGACGATATTTATGTGCCTACCATAAAACTTGGCAAAGGTGAAGATTCTAATTATCGATTGAATGTTGATGGTCTTCCTGGAAAATCATTTGACAATATTGAAATACTTGCCAAAGACAGTATCTATATTTTTGTTGAAACAACTATAGATTACAGTCAAGTTACAGATCCTTTATATACCGATGAAATCGTATTTGACAACGGAAATCAACTACAAGAAGTACAATTAGTCACACTTGTTCAAGATGCCATTTTTATAAAACCCAATCAAGATCCATTTACGCGCAAGATAGATTCCTTGACATTGAATGGTGAAGCTACAACCATTAAAGGTCGTTTTCTTGAAGATAGTGAACTTATTTTTACCAATGAAAAACCATATGTTGTGTATGGTTATGCAGCTGTTCCAGAAAATAAAACATTGACTATAAATGCAGGTGCAAAAATTTATTTTCATTCCAATTCTGGTCTGATTGTAGATAAAG
>Ga0307488_10004083_pt1 | contig 12184 bp, 11 predicted proteins | sample SB02metaG_FD_202248 | JGI IMG/M metagenome (GOLD analysis project Ga0307488, IMG submission 202248) | Sea-ice brine microbial communities from Beaufort Sea near Barrow, Alaska, United States - SB 0.2 | ecosystem: Environmental > Aquatic > Marine > Coastal | place: USA: Alaska | collected...
TATCCAATATTGATTTGAACTTGGGGGGCTGCTTCTTGTGCGCCAGTAAATTTATCCAAACTCTCCTGAGCCTTGAGCAATCCACCCAACATGAAACTTGCTGAGTTCATTTTGCTTACGCTATCGGCCTGACTAACCGCCGACTCGATGAGTCCTTCCATCCTCGCCATCATTCTCTTACGTCGAGTGTAAGAGTCAAGTCTGAGATAATCAACAGAACCCATTTCTGCTTTCGACATGATGAACGACCTCATTCCCTCGGCTTCTTCTCTCGCACATCGAATAAGAGAAGTCCACTCCTGTCTCGAGGGTTGAGACGAAATTCGCATACTATTGACCTCATTTCTTATCTCTGTCTCTTTTCTTCCGTCAATCAAAGACAAAGCCACCCAACGGATAATCTGCTCATCTTCATGAAATGGAACTAATGCATATTCATCGAAGAACTCATTTTCATCATCGTCTTCAATCGTCGATATGTCGTCGGTCATGTCTTTGTCACTATCATAGGTAGTAATTCACTTTTTCGGTTGTATCAATACCCCAGCGTGATTGTATCTAGTATCTGTTCCTTCATGCATAGGGTCGTCTACAGGACGGTTCTCGAACGGAAGGTTCAGCCACCCACGAGTGTAACATTTGTCTCTCTTCATCGTCCAAACATTTACTGAGCCTCGTGCTGAAACTGTGTAATCTTGTTTCACCATTCCGTTCTTTTCGAAGTATCCACATTTCGCCATCGTGTTCGCTAATTGATTTGAAGTCGGAATCCTTTTCCATCTGTAACCCATTTGCTCTAACATTTGACGACATGTCAAGGGCGTGTTTCCATTCTCAAGAAATACTCTCGCACACATTGAACAAACTGTGTCTGAATATCTACTTCCTGATTTATGTCTGCGTCCCATATTCTATTCGTCTTCAACCACAAATATAAATGACCCGGCTATATTTCCTTTCGAATAATTGCTAACCTTTCGTTCGTCTTTATCTCTGTACAATCAGTTCTGATATGACTATCAAATTCAAATCGAGAAGACACCGGATGATAACACCAAGGACATTCTACTATGTTCCACGCCAAGCGCTCCGCATTGAGTTCTTGCGTCGTTAATTGAATCATTATTTGTGTTGGGTTAGTCGAATTGTTTCCAAGCATTTTCATCATCTTCCGTGTTGGAGTTAGATGCCGACCTTGACGGTTTATCAATCTCTTCCAATACTCCCGCTTCTTGTAACATTGAATGCATGTAATTTACGAAATCTATTGACTCTTCTGTTGGATTGTCAAACATTTCTTTTTCTATACTTTTCATAATTTCCCTGTCTAAAGGAATGCCCATCATATTGAGCGTCATCAAGCGAGCCATCTTATTCATCGGTTCAAGTTTGTCGGCTAATTTGCATTCTCCCCTAACTTTCACCGGCATGATTGGATGAACGAAAATTCCTAGCCATGGACCTTTCAATCCGCAGCCTTCGCATGTTCCGCGTTTCTTCAGAGATGTTAGTCGTCTGAACTCTTTACGTCTTCTTAGCCATGCCCGCATTCAACCATCTCTCTAAATTAACTCTGTCTTGTTCATCAAGTTCTTTTCTCATCTCCACTGTCAGCGCTTCGCATGATGTTCGATGATACCATTCGGTCATTTTGGGTGTCATTTTTACTGTGTACTCTTTTCCACAATTAGGGCATTCGTCCATACCTAACCCTCGAACCCCACATATATGAAGTCCGTCCCCCACCTATAATTTTCCTTTTTCTTTTCTTTTATCTCGCATTCGTTGGAGATAGCACTTTCCGCAAAACCTATTCGACGGAGACCAAATGTGGCCTTTCGTATTCTTGCCTGTGATAATGATTTTGCATTTGATACAGATTGCTTTCTCGAAGTTAGCCAGTCGGTATTCATCGGCTACTCGTCGTCCCATACAAAACTCACACCTTCTTCCGGTATAACTCCATCGAGCAAGACATCTTCTCCTGCCTTCGCCCAAGTTGGAACTTCTTTTTTCAATTCATCAAGACAATCTGCTCTGTAATCTAAGAGAGCCATGATTTGTTCCATTTCGAGAATTTGTCCCCTGAGCATCTTCATGGTAATTGCCTCGCTAATTGTTCAAACCTATATCCTAATACTGCATGATGACAATCATCACAACATATTCCTCTCATCAAAGGAGCGGCGTTATGTCCGTAGCCGTTGATTTTAATTTGGCAAATACAACAGGAAACTCCCTGCACAACATATTCTTCACTCATTTATTCATCACCTTCCGTTTTTTCCCAACAAGTAGAGCAAATAACCCCACCATAATTATGCCCATCAAACCACCCACCCTGATAGTGAAAGATTTCACCATCTTTGAAAACTCTTCTTCGACACATAGTCATAATACAGGGATTCATTTATTCAACTCCTGAGTAAGTTTCTACTGGTGTCGTCTTCGATGCAAAGATTCGTTCAATTGACATTCTTCTCTCTTCTTCAATTGCGTTGAATGACATGTCAATTATTTCTCTTGATATGTAATGGTCAGCGAATCTATCCAAGTTTATCAATTGTATTAATATCCCAAATTCTTCGACTGTTAGTTCACCGCATCGTTCCCATCCACATTGTGTGAATAGGTGTTTCATCGTCTTTCCAAATAATCTTCCAAGTTCCATTTCATTCATCTCCAATTCTATAGTTTAGGCAAGCATCTTTTGATGTAATCTTCCGGGTCAATTGACACTACTCTTGCCACTTCACAAGCGATGCATAGATGTAGTATCTCGTCGTTTGCTTGGTCATAATAACGACTAAGGTCGTTCGAGTCTCTTTGTTCTGCTCCGCCACAATCTTGACAAAGACAGATTTCTATTTCTGCTGATGCGATTGTAGACATTAGTTCTCACACTCCCAAGCGATGATTTCTCGGTTCTCGTCGATTCTTGCTTGAACGATTGCTCGCAAGTTTGTTCTGTCAGTTCCTTGTGCTTCTAATCTATCATATCGAACTAATATTTGTGAATCTTCGTCGATGTTTCGTTGTGCGTTTGCACGTCCACGGATTGAAGCGATTGAAGTTCCGTTTGAAGTTAAGATGTTCTCAAGTGTTGCTCTTTGCCTGTCTGAGATAGAGTTTCCTCGACCCCATGTTGTAACGATTGAAGAAATGAATGCTGTTTCCCAGTTTGAAAGTGAAGTAAATTGAATTTGTGATAAAACCAATGAATTGTATAATGTTCTGTTGATGCTTCGTCCTAGTGCGCCTGTGTATGTTGTCATCTCGTCTCTCTCCTGTACTGTCGTGTGAGTTTCCACCTATAAAGGTTTCTATATCTCAATGTCCTCAATATCAATAGAAGCAGGAATAAGTTCAATTTCGAGTGAAGTTCCGTTGATTAAATCCTCTTCTATCCGAATCACTTGCCCTGACTCCATATGTTCCAATATTCCTGTCACCATTTCCGGTCTTTCTTCCCATGCAATTACTTTCCATCCCATCAATAAATACGACTTATCAATAGTTTATAAAGGTTGCCTGTTTCGATATATCAATAAGCCGATTCACCTAGGGCATGACATGTCTCGACCACGGCGGAACTACAGAATCCGCAAGAATTTAGCCAAAGTTATGGCCGATGGAACTTGGAGAAGTGCGGCTGAAGTCGCAATTGAGATGTCAAATAGAAAAATGAAGTTCACTTCGCCAAACCAACTTGGTAGCCTTCTAACAAATACTCCCGGATTTGAAAATAGGAGAGCCACTGAACGATGGAGATTCGGACTTGGTATGTATCGCCTCTATAATCAATCATTATTCGAACAATGGATTGAAGTCAAAAAGCCTTAGATATATCTTGGGCCTTCATACCATCCAACAAGAGAACGTCTTTCACCTGATTCTAAAGGACTAACCATGTGTTCATGATAACTAATGAAACAGAGAAGACTTCCCTGTGCCATCATCATTTCTTCCGGTGGTTGTTCGAGATGTTTAAATGAAAATTCTCCACCTGTGTAATCATCCGGGTCAGAGAGTTGAAGAACGAGACTGACCTTTCTCTGCGTTTCGCTTTGGTCGTTGAACTCAACGTCATGATGATAATGATAATGATGACCTACTTCTTCGTATTCTGTAAATTGTAAAGCCGGCAAGTGTGATAATCGCATTCCAAATGATTCGTTTGCTATTCTTGTATATTCTCTTAATCTGAGATGTATGTTTGCGAACTTGTCGTCATCATTCAACCATCTGATGTTTGTCTTTCTTGTGTCATCGACTGTTCCGCCAAAAGTTGAGGCTTTGATTTGTCCCTCTCCTTTCGCTTTCTCAACCAATTCTTCACATTCTTCTTTCGTTAATACGTTTTCAAAAACCAACCATTGTGGATATTTCACTGTCATAATCTTCACTTACTCCTTGCCTATTCTGCTCAATATGCGTTCTAAATCATCAGGATGAATTGAACTGCGAAACTCAAGAACTTGATTTCCAAACTCTTCCGCCATTTCCATATTTCCTAATTCTCCATAAGCAATTGAAATCATGTCTTTTGTTTTCCATACATAATCTGCCTGCATGAACATTGAACCCATTTCCCATTTCTCGGTATCCATTAACTCGAGAACTTGTGCTTTGAACGGAACTCCACCATTACTGTCTGATGATGCTAAAGCCCAAAAGATGATGTCGGGTCTATTCTGAAATCTACTAACTGCATCTAACCAAAAGTGAGGTTGTTGTAATATCAATGCATGTTCTCTTGTCGAGACTTCTACCTCTCCCGGATAACCGCCCATTGTCATTCTCAATCTGAACCACATGGCTGCCTGAAATAAATCTCCACCATCTCGGGCTGAGTTCGCCATATAGAATGCATATCTCTTAACCATCATAGAATCATATTCACCGGGAATCGCTGAACCCATTACCTGAAAATCTTCTGCATATGTTTCCGGTTCTCGCGGACGCGCTCCGCTGTCATCTGCGTGTGTAATCGTGAAATCGTTTTGTTCTTCTCGTTGGTTACAGAATAAACCTTCATGTCGAACTCCTTTGTATCGACAATGTGGTTTGAAAAGCCAAGGACGAGATGCGATAAAAGTTCCATCAGTTCTGAGAATCCTGACATCGACACCATCAGTTAATTCGTCAAGCGATTTTATGTCCGGTAGCGCTCCATCGAACAGGCTATCGGCGTCAATACGCAAAATCCAATCCGCCTCAAGTTCGGAAATATATTCGATACAAGCATTCAATCCGTCTGCCGCTCCTTTCCATTCCGGGCAAATCCAAACTCCGTCTTTTTTGTTCTCTTCCATCCACGCTTCGCCGACTTCAAGCGTTTTATCCTGAGACCCTGAATAATTAATAACGAAGACATCAAAGACATCTTTTACAGTTTCAAGTGCGCGAACGATATTCTCTTCTTCATCCTTTACTATCATCACTAGGCCGATTTTCACAAACGACCGTTTCGACACCTGCCTATCAATGTTTTGATTCTAGCCAACAAGCGATGATTATTTTCAAGGAACCATTAGAACGCCGGTTATTCTTTGAACAAGACCATTCGAATATGTTATTGTGATTGTTTGTCCTCTAGCATCAGCCACCCAATTCACAATCGTAGCCGCTCTGTCATCAACCTCGACAGGAAATCCGCCACCACCGCCGCCACCACTCGGTCCAGTTGCTCCGGTCGGACCAGTCGGCCCTGTGCTTCCTTGAGCGCCTGAACTTCCTGTGGGTCCTGTTGGCCCTGCTGGTCCTGTGACTGAACTTCCCGGCGGCCCTGTTGCTCCTGCGGGTCCAGTGGGTCCAGTGGGTCCAGTATTTCCAGTTGGCCCAGTGCTTCCCGCTGGTCCAGTTGGTCCTGCTGTTGCTCTCGAAACTCCCTGTCTATCTTCTAATTCTCCATAGTCAAACCAAGACGGGACAGTTGGGAAAACTCCATCGTCATGAAATGATGATTTAGTTGAGATTGAAGAAAGATTCTTCATAGCAGTTCTGAATGTATCAAGTTCAGACTTTTGAGCAGTAGTGAGAGCATCATAATAATTCTCGCCGTATGCATTTTCTATTCTTGACAACCAATTTCGTTGTGTTGATTTCAATGCGTTATTTGCTTCATCTGTTGATTTAAAACTTCTACTCATATTATGTCTCCTTTACTTCAAAGTAGAATGTTGCTCTCAAGCGCCCAATTTGATTAGTCGAAGTGTATCCAGTCGGACTGGTTAATCTCAAATTGAAGTTGTCACCTGCTACGAACTCCAAGTTTGGAGTTACAGTTCTCGAGTATGAGTTTCCACCACTTCCTGTTGACGCCCATGTATATGTCGTTGCTAAATCAGACAAGTTCTTAGTAATCTTGTGGATGAATGAAGTCGCGCCAGTCTCAGCACCAACATTTCCAACGAACCAACGAATTTCTTTCAATTCACAATCGAACGGTAATACCATTCCCATTGGGTTCGTAGATGAATCCGTATTATCCACGTTGTTGATACCTGCACCCATTGACCATCTCCATCCGTTTCTCAGAGTTGCTGTATAATATTGGTCATTCCATTCTGCAACGACTACGAACTTTGCTCTTGGTGCAACAACGGCCCATCTCGAGGATACTCCCGGAATATCTGACGGCGCTGCGGATGCCGATGCGATATATGTTCCACCATTGTAAGTCACCAAGTCATCAATAACGTAAGAACCGGCAGTCCATTCTCCTTCCCATGAAACTGCGCCGGTCGGGCCAGTCGGTCCTGTGGGTCCGGGTCCACCAGTCGGTCCGGTTCCCCCTGTTGGACCAGTTCCACCAGTAGGGCCAGTTGGTCCAGTTCCACCATCTGAACCCGCCGCTCCTGTAGGTCCTGTCGGTCCAATTCCACCGGGCGGTCCTGTCGGACCAGTTCCACCTGTCGGTCCAGTTGCTCCTGTTGTCCCTGTGTCTCCTTTTGGAATTGTGAATGCAAATATTTTAGCGGTGTCCGGACCAGTTGAGCCGATAGTCGCGGAACTTCCTGCTGGTCCCGTTGCTACTGTTGGAGTTCCAAATCCTGCCGCCGCTCCATTTGTTCCATTATTTCCGGCTGGTCCTTGAGGTCCAGTTGGACCAGTTCCACCAGTATTTCCTGTTGGACCAGTTCCGCCAGTAGGACCAGTCGGTCCTGTGTTTCCAACCGCTCCGGTTGCACCAGTCGTTCCAGCAGGCCCAGTTGGTCCAGTTGGTCCAGTTGGCCCTGTGGGTCCGATGCTTCCTGTGCCACCTGCCGGTCCAGTTGCTCCTGTGTCCCCTCTCGGAATTGTAAACGCGAATATCTTTGCTGTGGCTGGTCCGGTTGAACTAATGCTCGCATTGGAACCCGCCGTTCCTGTAGTGACTGTCGGTGTTCCGAATCCTGCTGCTGTTCCAGTTGGTCCAGTTGGGCCAATGCCACCAGTCGGACCTATTCCACCAGTCGGACCTGTTGGGCCAGTCGGCCCTATTCCACCTGTGCTTCCGGGTGGTCCAGTTGCTCCGGTTGAACCTGCTGCACCAGTCGCGCCAGTTGCTCCTGTTGGACCTGTGGGACCTGTCGGGCCTATTGCTCCTGTGACTCCGATAACTCCCTGTGGTCCGGTTGGTCCTATTGCTCCTGTAACTCCGATAACTCCCTGTGGCCCTGTTGGACCAGTAGGACCTGTATTTCCAATAGTCCCTTGGCTTCCAGTTGGACCTGTCGGTCCGACTCCACCCTGAGCGCCAGTTGGACCTGTTGGGCCGTTTGCACCAGTCGCACCCGTTACACCAATCGGTCCAGTTGGGCCTGTCGGTCCTGTGACTCCAATTGGCCCCTGAGCGCCTGTCGGTCCTGTGCCACCAGTAGCACCAGTCGCACCCGTAGCACCAACAGGCCCCTGTGGACCTGTTGGGCCTTGGGGTCCTGTCGGGCCTGTTCCGCCCGTAGGTCCTGTTGTGCCGGTAGCGCCGGTGTCACCCTTGTCGCCCGTTGTAACGAACGAGCAAATCACATCTTCCAAGTTGGAAAATGGAGTCGTTGCGCTTTGAGCCTGCGCGGAGATATTGACAGTCCACCATCCGGTGTTGTCAGTCAAGTCTGAAATTGAGAACAGAATAAATTGTGTAGCGTCAATCCGGTTTGATATTCGGACATGACCTTTGACTGCGGAAGTCACCGAGTCAATCGTTGACAAGAAACTCTGAATCGAAGTTCCGTCATCATCTGTAATATCTATATACATATTAGTTGCTGAACTTTGAGTTCCGTTGTTCAAGCGCACTTTTCCTGTTCCCGGGTCAGATGAAGAAGTTGTTGTGTCGAATGTATAATCGAATGTTGCTCCACCGAAATTTCCATCCGGTCCAGTAGGACCAGTATTTCCAGTATTACCAATTGTGCCTTGTGGTCCAGTAGGTCCAGTGCTGCCTGTCGGGCCGGTTCCACCTGTGGGACCAGTTGGTCCAGTTGCTCCATCGCTTCCATCAGCACCCGCTGGTCCTTGACTTCCTGTTGGCCCAGTTCCACCTGCCGGACCTGTCGGGCCTGTATTTCCAATTGGGCCAGTTGCGCCAGTTACTCCAATGGGTCCTTGTGGTCCCGTTGGACCTGTGCTTCCAGTTGGACCTGTGCTTCCGTCATCACCTGCTATGCCAGTCGGACCTGTGGGACCTGTTGGACCAAGTCCGCCAGTGGGACCGACACCCCCAGCGGGTCCAGTTGCGCCAGTTACCCCGATTGGTCCCTGTGGACCTGTAGGACCAGTATTTCCAGTTACCCCGATTGGACCTTGGCTTCCTGTGGGACCATCCGGACCAATTCCACCTGTAGGTCCTGTTGGGCCAATTCCACCTGTAGGTCCTGTTGGACCATCTCCACCTGTGGGTCCCGTAGGACCTGTCGAACCGTCATCTCCACCATGCGCTATTCCAAGAATACAAGTTTCTGAATTAGTGAATGGGAATCCAGTCGAACTTCCGGAAAGTGGAGTGACTGTGATATTGTAATATGTTGAACTAACAAGCGCAACGGCTGTTGCTTTGAATGTCGCCAAACTTGAATCTGAATATGTTGCGGATTGGAACGTGAGAATCGTATCCCCACTCGGGTCGTCTATTGACTCCAATAGTGCCGAAATGTCAACCGCTAAAATATCTAACTTGCTGATTCTCACCGTTGTTACTGATGCAAATGTAGAATTGTTGAATTTGAAAAGTCCACTTCCGGGAGCGGAGTTTGCTGTGTTGGTTGAGAATCCAATTTGAATCCCACCTCTGAATCCATGCACCCCAGTCGGTCCAGTCGGTCCTGCGTCTCCTTGGATTCCTTGGGGTCCTGTCGGACCTGTAGTTCCAGTTGGTCCAATTGTTCCTTGTGGACCTGTATCTCCTGTTGTTCCTTGAGTCCCTGTTGGTCCCGGGCCACCAGTCGCTCCTTGTGGTCCGGTTGCTCCGATTGGTCCCAACGGGCCTGTTGGGCCAGTATTTCCATCATTTCCTGCTGCTCCTGTTGGACCTGTGGGTCCTGTTACTCCAATTGGTCCTTGAGTTCCAGTTGGACCTGTTGGCCCTGTTGGACCTGTTCCACCTATAGCGCCAGTCACGCCGGTTGGTCCTACTGGTCCTGTTGGACCCGCTACTCCTTGACCACCAGTTGCTCCTGTATCTCCAACGGGACCATCGGGTCCAGTCGGTCCAGTATTTCCAATATTTCCTTGAACACCCTGAGTTCCTGTCGGACCTGTCGGACCTGCTACTCCTGTGCTTCCAGTCGCTCCGACCGGACCCAATGGCCCTGTTGGACCTGTGCTTCCAGTGGAACCAACATCTCCTTGGACTCCTTGTGGTCCTTGTATTCCTTGAGAACCAGTCGGGCCTGTTGGACCTGCTACGCCAGTCGGGCCTGTTAATCCAGTATCACCCTTGTCACCAGTTCGAGCAAATGTCAAAAGACAATCTTCGTTATTCGAAAACGGTGACGCGCTTGAAGAATCAACGGCTGCTATTGTAACTTTGAAAAATCCTGTGTCCTCTGCTACAGTTGATATTGTGAATAATATAAACTGAGACGCATCTGTCAAGTTTGAAATCTTCAAATGGCCTTTGATTGTCGAAGTCGAATCATCTATGGTGCGGAGATATGCTTGAATGTCATTTCCATTTTCATCTGTGTCATCAATCGCCATCACTGTTGCTGAGGTTTGAGTTGAATTATTTAGAAGGAAGTTACCTGCCCCCGGGTCTTGTATTGTTACCCCTGAAACATATTGATAATAGAAAGCAGCCCCACCAAAGTTTCCAGTTGGTCCTGTTGGTCCTACACTTCCAGTATTCCCAATCGCTCCTGTTGCTCCTGTGTCTCCAATCGGTCCAGTCGGTCCCACCGGGCCAAGTCCGCCTGTTGGTCCTGCCACTCCGGTCGGTCCTGTTGGTCCTGCTCCACCTGTGCTGCCAGTCGGTCCAATTCCCCCTGTTGGTCCGGTATCTCCTTGAATCCCCTGAGTCCCTTGAGTTCCCTGAGTCCCTTGAGGACCAGTAGGTCCCAAAGGTCCGGTCGCTCCGGTTATCCCAATTGGTCCTTGTGGGCCTGTCGGACCAAGCCCGCCTGTCGGACCATCTCCCCCTGTCGGTCCGGTGTCACCAGTTGTTCCTTGAGAACCAGTTGGGCCGACTGCTCCCGTTGGTCCTGTTGGCCCCAATCCCCCCGTTGGTCCTGTTCCGCCTGTGGGGCCTGTGCTTCCCACATTTCCCGTCGCCCCGGTTGCCCCTGTTACGCCTGCCGGGCCGGTAGGACCTGTCGGTCCATCACTTCCAGTATCACCTGTTAGTCCTTGAATTCCTTGACTGCCGGTCGGGCCTGTTGGTCCCAATGGCCCTGTTGGCCCGGCGACTGTTGACGCAGGACCAGTAGGCCCCACATTTCCTTGGTCTCCCTTCTGAACTAACTTGTCCCAATAGGCTACAGTTGTTGGAATAATGGTTCCCGAACTTGTGTGATTCTGAATGCAAATATATGACTGACCTGTAACTGAATAATAAATTGCATCGTCAATAACATAAGTAGTCGCAGTCGCCCAATCTTGTTTCCAATCTAAACCCTGCGGTCCGACCGGACCAAGCGCACCTGTGTTGCCTGTTGGACCAGTTGCTCCCGTTACCCCAATGACTCCCTGCGGCCCCGTAGGACCTAGCGGACCGACGTTTCCTTGGATTCCTTGACTACCTGTAGGACCATCCGGACCATCCGGTCCCGTATTTCCTGTTGGGCCTAAAGGACCTGTTGCTCCGGTCAAACCTTGGATTCCTTGAGGACCTTGAGGACCTGTATTTCCTGTTAATCCTGTTGGTCCTTGTTGGCCTGTTGGGCCTATACTTCCTTGACTACCTGTTGGACCAATTGGGCCTGTGCTTCCATCCGGTCCTGTCGGACCTTGTATTCCTTGACTGCCTGTTGGACCAGTATTTCCTGTATCTCCTTTATCTCCTGTTCTCGCGAATGTTAGGAAACAATCATCTCCGTTAGTAAAAGGATTTGAAGTTGAGAAATCAAGCGGAGATATTGTTACTTGGAAAAAAGTTCCCTGCTCGACCAAGGCCGAAATCGAGAACATCACAAAAACACTTGCGTCAGAGAATAATGAAATTTTGACATGGCCTTTGAGAATAGATGTCGAATCGTCAATCGACCGTAGGAAAGTGCTGATGTCATTTCCTAGTAAATCAACATCGTCAATTCCAAGTTCTGTCGCGCTGGTTTCTGTAGAATTATTGAGTCTGAAATTTCCTTCGCCCGGGTCAGTAGTTGTATCCGTCGAAGAAGAATAATTGAATTTGAAACTTGCTCCGCCAAAACTACCAGTCGCTCCTGTTGCACCTGTGACGCCCTGAATCCCTTGAGGTCCAAGAGGTCCGGTTGCCCCTACACTTCCGGTATCACCCACATTTCCTTGGCTACCAGTCGGCCCTGTCGGACCAGTGCTTCCATCAGGTCCGGTTGGTCCAGTGGTTCCGGTGTCTCCTTGTATTCCTTGTATTCCTTGTGGACCAGTTGGTCCATCGCCGCCAGTTGGTCCGACTGCTCCTGTATCTCCAACATTTCCAGTTGGTCCAGTCGGTCCAACATTTCCAGTTGCTCCTTGAGGACCTGAAGGTCCGGTGGGACCAGTAGGGCCAGTCGGCCCACTATCG
>Ga0307488_10004084_pt1 | contig 12184 bp, 11 predicted proteins | sample SB02metaG_FD_202248 | JGI IMG/M metagenome (GOLD analysis project Ga0307488, IMG submission 202248) | Sea-ice brine microbial communities from Beaufort Sea near Barrow, Alaska, United States - SB 0.2 | ecosystem: Environmental > Aquatic > Marine > Coastal | place: USA: Alaska | collected...
TTATAAGAAATACGAGAAAATAGAAGGTTTTTTGAAAAAAATTGCGAAATATAGTTGTGGACAAAAATCTGAAAATAATAAATTATGTGTAGAAAATTTCATGAAATGTGGTCAACGATGTATAAATGTTACGGATGAAGATTTGATGGAATTGGGCAAATTGGAAAAAGGGGGTGATATGAAAAAAGTAATGGAATATGTAAAGAAGAATATTTTAGATGAATTAAATCAAGGAGCTTGTAGAACCGAAAAAGATGTAGATAGCTTAGTAGAAGTTGATGGTAAAAAAGTATTAAAAGAAAAGAGTGATACCTGTTATGAAATGATCTCTAATTATTTCTAAATTTAAAAATGTTTTTTAAATAATATTACTTAAAAAACAAAATGATTTTAAATTCAGTTGAAAATTTAGAAGATATTATATTAGATTGGATGGACGTTTGTACTATTAATTATGCTGATAATATAAATAATTTTATTCGAGATCATAATCATTGCGAACAAGATATCGACTTAAAATTAGAATTATGTCCTAATTTTAAAGCGTGTAATCAGTTCTTAAAAAAAATACATAAAGATTATTATAATGGTCGATGTTTAGATTGTGATATTACTTTTGGAAAAAATTTAGAATTTGTAAATGAAAATAATGAATGTCCAATATGTTTAGACAATAAAATAAATTGTGTAAGAATGCCTAATTGTACTCATATAGTATGTTTACAGTGTTTTAAAAAATGCTTTAATGCATATGATGGTAGCGGCGATGGAGAAAATATGGTTAGACGCCCTCACACCCACGAGATATTTTTTTTAAGAACAAATGAGCAAGAACAACGACTAAATTTACAAAAATGTCCGTTATGTAGAAGTTAGTTTCTAAATTTAAAAATGTTTTTTAAATAATATTACTTAAAAAACAAAATGATTTTAAATTCAAAGCAACAACAAGCATACAATTATATTGCCAATGGAGAAAACGTGTTTATTACAGGTGGTGGTGGAGTTGGAAAAAGTGCATTAATTAAATATATTTATCAACATTTCAGAGATCATAAAAAAATAGCTTGTACCAGTACAACAGGTACTTCAGCTATTTTAATAGGAGGGATGACATTACACTCTTATCTAGGAATTGGTTTAGGAACTGCTAAAGTAGACTCACTTGTGAAGAAGATACGAAGTCGTCCGGTGATTCGACAACGATGGCAAGAATTAGATATGTTGATTATAGATGAAATTTCCATGTTAAGTCCAGAACTGTTTGAGAAGTTGGATCAAATTGCGTGTCGATTAAAACGTAAATCTTTATTAAAAGGAAAAAACCCGCCATTTGGCGGGATTCAATTGATTTTATCGGGTGATTTTTGTCAATTGAGATGTGTAAATAGTGAAACATTTTGTTTTGAATCAGAAGCCTGGAAAAAATGTATTACTCAAACTGTAAATTTGACAGAAATTATTCGTCAAGAAGACAAAACGTTTCAGAAATGTCTAAATGAAATACGATTGGGGAACGTTTCACAAGAAACTCGAAATGTCATCCAAAGTCGTGTCAAAGCAAGTATCAAAAATGATCTAGGAATTAAACCAACTAGATTGTATTCAATGAACTATCAAGTGGATCAAGTGAATTCTAAGAAAATTAAACAATTAATTGAAAAGAACGGAGAAGTTTATGAATATCCAATAGAATATACATTAAAAAATAAAAAAATGAAATTAGATCGACTGAAACGTCATAAGTCTGCCGTAGAAAATTTAGAATTGACTACCAATTGTCAAGTTATGTTGATATGTAATTTAGATTTAGAATCAGGGTTGGCCAATGGTAGTAGAGGTGTAGTGACTGGTTTCGAAGGTAATTTTCCAATTGTTAAATTTATGGATGGGAGTTCTCATCTCATTAATTATTATACATGGGAAATTGAAGAAAATGATAAAAAAATAGGAGAAATATGTCAACTACCATTAAAATTGGCATATGCATTTAGTATTCATAAATCACAAGGAGCGACTTTGGATTGTGTTAAGATAGATTTGAGTAATATTTTTGATTTTGGGATGGGATACGTCGCGTTAAGTAGAGTTCGTAATTTATCGGGGTTATCTATCGTTTCAAATTTTTCATGGGGAAACATAAATACACATCCAACCTCTTTAGAATTTTATCGAGAGATTGATAAAAATAAAGACACAAATAAAATTTCAAAATATATTATTTACACTGATGGGTCGTGTCTGAAAAATCCTGGAGCAGGAGGATATGCTGGTGTAATATTAGATGAACAAGAAAATAAGATATCTCAAGTGTCTGGAGCAGAAGACAAAACAACCAATAATAGGATGGAATTACAAGCTGTGATTAAAATATTGATTCAATTAAGAGATATAGATCAGAGACCTGATAATGTTGAAGTTTTTACAGATTCTAAATATGTACAACAGGGAATTTCAAAGTGGATATTGAAATGGAAACAGGACAATTGGAAAAGAGGAAAGAAAGAAGTTTTGAATGTTGATTTGTGGAAAGAATTAGACGATTTGAACCAGTCCGGAATAGAATGGAAATGGGTAAAAGCACATAATGGAAATAGGTGGAACGAATATGTTGATGATCTAGCGCGGAAATGCGCTGAAATGCGCTGAAAAAGTTTAGATAAAATAATAAGACAAATAAAATTTAAAATAAATATAATTTATATTTATTTTTATGCTAGACGTTGTATTTCAAATAAAGCAGTTATTTGTAAATATGGATTTGGAAATTCAGGAGGTGCGTTATCTGGAGCAATAGTGACTAGATCATTTCCATCACTTAGAAAGACTCTAAACGATAAATTATCGTTTGGTTTAAACTTAATAGTTTGCGCAGCCCCGTTTCCATGAATATGAATAAACTTCGAAATTAATGGACTTGGCATATTATCAACAGGTACCAAAAATGTAGCAGTTGTAGCGTTTGGATTATTACTGTAAATAATATTTTTCTGATGTCCGTTTGGAGATGTCTGGTTTTGTAATTCAACATAGACATATGGATAAAAAGAAATTTTTCCACCAATACCATTTCGAAGAGTTACGTTTGGTAAAATTAGTTTTACTAATCTAACTTGATAACATACCATTTGATTTTGTGATACAGTACTTCCAGTATATGTTAGGAACGATGTGCTATCCATTTTAAAACGTTGAATTTCCCATGAAACAGATTCATCTTCTCCTGGATTCCCACCTGTTACTGGTTCACTAAAAAATTCAGAACTTACAATCCACGCGGTTGGTGGTACGGGTGTACCATCTGTATATTTCGCGTCTGGAGAAGGTGTATGATATGCATCGATAACGACACACCCAGTTGTATCAGGAGAGTAAGGAGGTGATTTAAATAAGTCATTTGACATGTCTTGTTGGAGCCTGAATGGTAATTGTTTGTAATATTGTGGGCCTCCTGTCGTTTCGTTATTCAATTTTCTTTCTGGTCCTTTGGATTGAATATATAAAATTTGATTGACATAAAATCCAGATGAGTTCGCTAATTTACCAGTTGTAGCATTTGATAATCCATTTGTAACATCTATACTTTGCCCAGTTGTCAATATTTTGATAATTGCATTTTCCCCACCAGTTGGAGATACTAATTCTATTAAAGATCCTCCTGTGTACGAAGAACCAGGAACTGATATTTTAATATCAGAAATAGATGTTTTATATATATTAACAATTTCTAATTCCAATCCAAAACCTGATTTGCTAATTACTTCAGCCCCTCTTAGTACATTACGAACATTAAATCCACTACCCCCTTTTAATATAGATACACTAATAACAGCACCGGTGGAACCGGTGTTTGGACCGGTGCCACTCATTCCGATGCTACCATTATAATTTATATTACCATTAACCCCGTTAACTGCGTATTTACCATGACCCATCACAATAGGTGGTGATATACGTATTCTGTATAAATCAGAATAATTCCAACCTTGATTACTATTGATTGGAAATCCAGATCCATTTACATTTCCGATAACATTTGTATTTCCATCTGATAGTCTTCCAATATAAGCATGTTGTGTAGCAAAATCATATTTTACAATTCTTTTAAAACGATCTTCTACGGTAGTATATAGATTTGGATCGAGTGATAGGTCTTCTAATACATAATCATTAAAGTAATCTGATTCGACTGGTGTACCGTGTGTAATAATTCTTGGTTTTGGGTCGGAAATATTTTGATATCCACCTGAACTGGTGTTAATCAATGACCAGTCATCACTTGATTTCCAATTTTCACTAAAGGTACTATGTAAAATACATGATTTTTTAATACCGTTATATTTCATGATGATACTACTTTCTGAAATAGTCTCATCTTGTAATGTAACTCCATTATAATAACTATTCTTATCTGAAGTAAAATATGGCCCAATGTTATCATAACATCCTAAAAGAGGTATACTATGAGTACCTGGTCCAAATGGATTTTCTGAACCAGGACAATCTAAACCACCAAATGCTGTTCCAGATAATTTACCTTCTTTATCACCAAAACCTTGGAAATTATAACAGGGGGTATTATCAGACACTGGATTGTATGCTTTTTTCGCGGTAAACATATTACCAGATTGTGCTAACATAACAACAAATTTAGCTGGATTTGGGTATTCAAAACGATTTCTATAAGCTGATGATATTTCTAAATATCTATTGTTCATTTAATTATTACTAGTAAATTTTTAAATAAAAAAACACTTAAAAAAAATAATGTTTATTAATAATAAATGTATTCAAATTACAGAAATGTGTATAATCAAAACATAGGCTCTAGAGCTTATACTAGTAACTCAAAATTTTTAAGACCATCGGCACCTGTTTACAACGTCCCATGTATAGACATTGTAGAATTAAGAGATAAAATTCCATCTTATTTTAAATACACTCCAGAAAATTTAAAAGTAAATCCAGAAATTCAAGGAAATACTTACAAAGAACATTACAGACCTCCTAGATGTGAGATGTGTACAAAAGGCGGTAGTGAATTACCAGGAGCTGGGTATTATGGAATGCAAGGGAGTAAAGAGATAGGAACTGAAATTTTAAAAAATCCTTCAATTTGTAATTACCAAAATAATTCAAAAAAAAATATTAAAGAAGATTATTGTAATGAAAGCGATAGTGATAATATAATGATTGTAAAAAGAAATATGATATCGTTTGCTCCCCCTAATAAATGGGGGCCTAAAGCATGGGATTTTTTTCACAGTGTTTCATTTAGTTATCCTATAAATCCAAATAGAGAACAACAACAAGCAGCGCTTGATTTTTTTAAAGCAATTCCTTTTATGTTACCATGTTCTACTTGTGGCAAACATTGTGAACAACAATTAAAAAATTTTCCTCCGAATGTAAAAAACAGGGATACATTGACAAAATGGTTATATAATTTTCATAATTTAGTTAATCAACGTTTAGGGAAAGAAATGCCATCTTTTGACGAAATTAAAAGAAAACATCAATAATAAATGTAAATATATTTTATTATATTTACATTATATTTTATTTACATTATAACATATTTCATAATTTTACTGTCTAAAGATTCATTTTTTAAGAACTGATTAAAAATTTTTTTTCTTACTTCACACCACGCCTTTCCCAGATAATTATGCCCGGATCCATTACCACCATCACCCCAATATCGATCTGTTTTTGTATGTTGAATAAAAGGTCGTAAACCACTTTTTAATACTGTTGCTAATACATCTTTGTTTTGGACACATTTTTGGTATAAAATATCTACCATTATATCAAATTGTTTTGTTTCCCATTCATAGTCTACTTCTTCTCTTTTTCCAATATTTCTAGCTATTTGTGGATTTACAGTTTTTTGTAATTTTTCGACATATTCTTTGTTAGATATATTTTTATAAGATTGAAACATTGCTTCTGAACTGTTAAATGTTCCTAAATCTGATTGTATTTTATGATATGAAAAGTTACTCAAACCAATTGTATTACCGCTTTTATATGCTTTAAAAAATAAAAAAGGAGAAAACATTTTGTGGACAAATTTTTTTTGTTTATATGTTTGTGGTGATCCCATTCTTTTCCATTTTTCTCTAACACCATTTCTTTCATTATGATATTTTGTAGTTAGTTCTATTGCTTTATCAGTAGTCACATTTAAATACATTTTTAAGATACACGCAACTAGTATACCACTTCTACCGTGTCCTCCTTTACAATGAATATAGATTTTTTGTCCTTGGCGAAGCAACTCAACTGATTTTAAAATCAGTAAAGTAAAATTAAAAATATCATTGGGTACATTTCTATCGAAAATAGGTAAATTAACTTGAAAAGATTTAGAAGATACGTTGTATTTCTCTAACCTATCTTGTTCGCATGTAAGATTAATAAAATAGTGAATACCTATTTTTTCCATTGTGTTTATATCTGATTGAGATGGATAATTCCCAAAGTAACCCCTGTTTTCTAGAAAACAACTATATTTTTCTTTCATAAAATTTTGAATACAGTTTTCTGTATTTACATTTTGTTTATTCATTCGTCTTTAATATTTAAAAAGAATCCTATAAATTATATTTATTTCATTTTTAAAAAAAAAATAATATTTTAATAAAATAAATGACAGCTTATAAAAATTTTTATGATTTAGGAAAGAGTACAAATAGAAATATAGCTAATGTTTATAATTCCAGTAATCCACTTACTTATTGTTTAGTAGATGATCCTGGTCACGGGTTTTTACATGGATCATCTGCGGTTGATTACCGCCCGTATTCAGGAGAGTGTCAATCTTATATGGCAACTAGATGTTCTGGTCAATATGCTGACTCTGAAAATTGGGATCAATATTGCGATGTATATTTCAATGCAAACACTAGTACATCACGACCAGCATTTAGCACAAATCAACTATTAGAAGCATCTGTTAATTGTATGTTCGGACCGTTTACAACAGGTGAAAACGTATTACGAAATGCATTATACAAAAGATTTTTAAGTGCTCCAATGTGTGAAAAAAATAAAGTTTATGATCAATTTGATCCAAATGTTGCAAATTCTCCGTTAATTGAAGCTCCAAATAGAAATAGTTGTAGTCGTATACCTCTAGTTAATTTAGGAGATATATCTAAATTAAATTCAGATCGTCTATTAAACAAGGCAATTGATAACTATAAAGTATGTTCAGATGTATTTGCTGTGATATTTCATCATGTAGTCACTAAAAAAATTAATTTAGGGGATACTCGATTAGGAAAACATTTCAATAAACACCAAGAATTTTATAAACAAATGTGGAACCGTATCTACCATCACTATAGATTTGGTCAATACACTTTTTAATTTTTATTACAAAATTAAAAAATATTACAACATTTATTTTGAATATTGTTGTGAACGTTTAAGAAAACACTACTATACACTATTTTTTCTATAATATCATCTGCATATTTATCATATAATTTTACAAAATCTTCATTTTGAATGTATGTTGTTATGTAAAATCTACTCAAAAATATAACTAAATCTTTCTTTGTATTTCCTGATAATTTTTTATTGTTCGATTTTATATTTTCAACAAATATCATAACAGTAGAAATAACATCAAATAATTCAATATAACTGAATTGTTTATAATTTTGAATACTTGTTTGCATTTCTAACAAAGAAATATATGATATCTTTGAGATAATTTTTTTACACTCTTCCGAAATATTAGTATCGTTTAAAATAACTTCTTTGATATTTTCTGTAAAATTATCTGTTTCCATTTTTATTTATTAAAAATAAAAATTATTTTAAATTAATTGTAAATTTATTTTTTATTTCTTTTGTTACATCAACAGAAATTAATAACAATCCTTTATCTGAATTAATTGATACGTTTTTATCAGATGTGACGCTAATAGGTAGTTGTATTTGTCTTTCAAAATTACCATAAAAAATTTCCCCTTGAAATACACTTTTATCAATTATTTTTTCCTTTTTTCCTTTCACTGTTAACATATTATTAAAGAAATCTAATTTAATATTTTCTTTAGATATTCCTGGAATTTCTAATACTACCAGTAATGTATCAGAATCGTAAAAAATATCGTAAGACGGAAATGTACTTTTTGATTTCAATTCATTAGTAAATATATTAATACCAGTTTCTACTAATTTAGATAAGTCATAATTCATTATATAAATTATATAAGCGTGTTTTTAAGTTTACTTAATAAAGATGGTGGCGACGTCATCACGGGTGACTTCATAATCGTGGGTGAATTCATAATCGTGGGTGACTTCATAATCGTGGGTGAATTCATAATCGTGGGTGACTTCATAATCGTGGGTGATTTAACAACTGTTGATAGTGCAGTTGTTTTTCCTTTTTTATTGTCTGAAAATAATAAGTAAATAATTAATACTATTCCAACAAAAATAATTATCCATGCAAATGTGTTTGTTTTGTAGAAAGGTACATCTAATTTTTGTTCGATAGGATGGTCACTTTGATTCAATTCTTCTTTAAAGTCTTCTCTTATGGTTTCTGGTAAAGGTGCTATATTAATTTGTATATTTACGTCACAGTCTTGGTCTGATTTTAATAAGAGACAATAGTTGTTATAAATATTACTCACATTTTCTACTTCAGCTTCAATTATTCCATTCACTACATTTTGATATTCTAATTGAAAATCAGAACTATCTAATTGTTCTTGTGTAACAACAACAGCTTGAAATGGAATACCTTTGGAATCTACTCTGAAATTACAATTAAAATTGATGATATTTTGATTTAAATCTATTAAAACCATTTTTTTTGTTAATTTTTGTTTAAAATTTTTAACATTTGGTTGTATATTATTTTCCATTTTACAATAATTTATTCTTTTTAAATCTAAAAAGTTAAATCTTATTTTTAAGAAATGACTCCAGATGTTGAGTTAATATATCCTTTTTTTATAGATTGTTGTATGTATACTGATGATATTTTTTGGAAATTTGTATTTGAAGATTTGGCATACGGTAAAACACCTTATGGAATATATTTAACTAAAAATTTTTTATGTTGTAATTACAAAGGTAAAGAATTTAGTTATAAAATAGATAGTAAAAAAGAAAAAAAAGTATTGTTTGAAGAAATTTATGATATTTTACATAAAAAATTTGGTTTGTTATCCAAAGATGATAAGGTAAAACGTAAACAAATGTTTGCAAATACTGAAACAGAAATACAAGATAATAATAAAAATTGGAATAAAATAAGGAAAAAAAGTATCAAACAAAATATTATTGAAAAGTATTCGATAGAAATGAAAAGAAAATACAAGTTAACAAACATCCAAGTTAAAAAATTATTTTCAATAATTATTATAGGATTAATTTTTAAAACTATTACTATAGAACACATTTCTTACTCAGATGGAGAAATTCGAAACATTGATGGTATTTCATTTCAAGAAAACAAAATAGAAATATCACCTGATTTATATAATTTTAACTCTGTGTCGTCACCTGAAATTATTATTAATGAGAAAAATATGTCTGATCATTGGAAAAAATATTTAAAATTAAATCGAAACAAATAAATAGAAATAGTAATTTAAATACACGTTTTGATTTTAAAAATGTCGAGTCCGCAAAAATTACGTATTAAAGAATTAAATCCTGATATCATTCCACCATCTACTAAAAATATGGGAGATCCATCACAAGGTGGTAGTAAAATAGTTGTTATTGGTAAACCCGGTTGTTTTAAAGCTGGAACACCAATTCTTATGTATTCAGGAAACACCAAAAAAGTAGAAAATGTTGTTGAAGGTGACATTTTAATGGGTGATGACAATCATTCTCGAACTGTATTAGAGTTATGTAGAAATATCGATGAAATGTATGAGATTGTTCCCGATAAAGGTGAGACATATACAGTGAACAAAATGCATAAATTGGTTTTGATAAATAAAATAGGAAAAATTTCTGAGCTAACTGTTTCAGACTGTTTAAAAAAACCAGCATCATTTTTTAATGATCATTTTATCTACCGAAGAAGAATACAATTTCCAGAACTAAATTTAAATATAGATCCATATTCGTATGGTCATAATTTGATTACGAATGTTTCCTCATCTTCTAGTATATCCGAAGATTATAAAATAAATAGTTTAGATAATAGAAGAAAAATGTTAGCAGGTATTTTAGATAATGGTTCAGTTGAAAAAGATAACAGTCTTACCATAAAATGTATTTCAAAAAAATTAGCAAAAGATATCGTATTTGTATCTAGATCAGTTGGTTTAATTGCAGAATACAATAAAGAAATTGAAAATTTAGAAGATACTACATATTATAATGTTTATGTTTCTAATATTTCAGGAGATTTATCCGATATTCCATTCCAACGACTAGAAGTTTGTTCTTCTGGAGATTTAGAAAATTCTGAAATATATGGCAAAACTACGTTTAAAATTGTACCAAAGGGGGTTGGTAAATATTTTGGATTTACTATTTCAGGTAATCATCGTTTCTTGTTGGGAACTTTTGATGTTGTCCGAAATACTGGTAAAACGACATTGATTACTTCATTGTTGTATGCTAAAAAACATATTTTTCCAGTTGGGATGATTATGAGTGGAACGGAAGATAGTAATGGTCATTATCGTAAAATGTTTCCTAGTACGTTTGTATATAATAAATTAGTAGAAGACCAGGTAGAAAATTTTGTGAAACGACAAAAAATTGCTAAAAAACATTTACCAAATCCATGGGCAGTATTATTATTAGATGATTGTACTGATGATCCGAAATTATTTAACAAACCATTGTTTCAAGGTTTGTATAAAAATGGCAGGCATTGGAAAATGTGGTATATTCTTTCTCTCCAATACTGTATGGATGTTAAACCAGTAATTCGTACCAATATTGACGGGACTTTTATTTTACGTGAACCAAGTATTAAAAATAGAAAGTCATTATGGGAAAATTATGCTGGTATCATTCCAGATTTTAGTATGTTTTGTGAAATTATGGATCAAATTACAGATGACTACACTGCTTTGTATATTCATAATGCAACACAGAGTAATAAATTAGAAGATTGTGTCTTTTGGTACAAGGCTCCAAAAGATATACCACATGGGTTTAGAATGGGATGCCCTGATTTTTGGTTGTTTCATGAACAGCGATACGATAATAATTATGTAGATCCAATTATGTAATTATGTAATTTTTTAATTTGAAATAATTAAAAAAAAAATAAAATAAATAGGTTTAAATAAAATGGTAAAAAAATTTGTAATAAAACCATGGATGATTATCGTAGCATCTGTGGTCGTAATTGGAGGTGTCTCTCTATTTTTTGTCTTAAATAAGGGTGATGATAAATCAACTCCAACGGATAAAAGTAACGAGTCTGTTAAAAAATCTTTTAGTCCCCAACAATATAAAGATTATGTAACAAAAACTCAAGAAAAAATAAAAAATGCACAGGAAGCTGAAGCAGAATGTAAAAGACAAGTAAATCCAGAAACTAAAAAGAAATATAAGAGTTGTGAAGAAAAAGAATTAGCAGAAATTGCAAAAGCAGAATTAGAATCATTAAAAGAAGAGGAAAAATCAAAATCAAAATCAAAATCAAAATCAAAATCAAAATCAAAATCAAAATCAAAATCAAAGAAAAGGACACTCGCACAAATGCGACAATTAGCTCAACAAAGGGCCAAACAATTGGTCTCAAAAAAACGTATGGCTAGTCGTCCACAAGGTTGTTTCAAGGTAAATAAAAAGGGAGAATGTACACAATGTGACTCAGGACTTTTTATTGATGAAAGTGGAGATTGTCATGGAAGTACAGCTGAATGTAACTATCCATTTCACATGGAACACCATGACCCCAAAAAGAAAATAAGCCAACTTATTTCTAACGAAATGGCCGAAACATTAATACCTAGCGGAAAAGCTAGATGCGTATGCCCACACATTCACACAGTTACTGGTACTATGCATAAATTCACAAATGGAGTCTGTCAACGTATGGTCAAGACAAAAGAAGGAAAATTAGTCTATAAAAATTTTTCTGAAAAAGGGGACGTTCCATATTATGCTACCAATGAAGACAAAAAGAACGCAGTTAACGATAAAAAATTGCATCCAGATTTCTTAGAAGATT